>Ga0123357_10011047_pt1 | contig 11549 bp, 7 predicted proteins | sample TergutEmb28metaG_FD_89873 | JGI IMG/M metagenome (GOLD analysis project Ga0123357, IMG submission 89873) | Embiratermes neotenicus P4 segment gut microbial communities from Petit-Saut dam, French Guiana - Emb289 P4 | ecosystem: Host-associated > Arthropoda: Insects > Digestive system > Gut ...
AAAAAAAAAAAAAAAAAAAAAAACCATAAAAAAAAAAAAAAAAAAAAAAAAGTCAATATAGGAGGCCGCTTAAATAATGAAAATGAACAAGCTTTATTTAAATATGTTACAGAGCATACAACTCTGTGACATCCCACGTTCGAGCTAGACGTAGATTGGAGAAAATTATTGAAATGGATCTAAAAAAAAAAAGTTTGTGAGGAAGTTACGTAGGTTCATCTGGCTCTGGGTGTAGTTCAGGAGCAAGTTATTAAACCTTTGTGTTTAGTTATGATAAAATTTTTGCTTAACTGAGCGGCTAATAGCTGTTGAGAACGGGTTGTGCTTCAGAGTTACTGCATACACAGTTAATTGTATAAAATAAGAGACAAAGATTAATTTTTCCATTGGAAAAGTGCTGCAGGAATAAATGAATAATAAGACCCAATAACTACGTAAAACTGCAAAAAAAAAAAAAAAAGTCTCTATACTCTCGTCTGTACAATGAGCTCTTGTGTAAAAACTGTGTTTACGTTTCGTCTACAGTGCGGATCATTCGTCAACGACACGAACCAAAATTAGCTGCGTCCCACTCTGCTAATATAGACTTCCAATACCAGACTTCACGGCAATTCATTACGTAATTTCGGATATGAATCAAACCGATGGACAGAAAATACTAGCCCCTTATGCCTTTTCTGCGAGGAACGAGTAGTAAATTTCTGTATCTGACAATGTAACGATACATTTTTGGTGCAATCAATCACTCATTTTATTCGTGTTAAAGTGGTAAAGTCGTGAAGGTGACACCTCCGTCTACTACCGAGGTCAATAATGTTCTGTGCACACACTAGAAGGGCAGCCGCGCGCGTGCGAGCGCACGCACACACACACAAAAATTTAGCCTATATTAATTTCTATTAAACAGTATAGGCCGTACCATAAATAAATTGTATATACTTTTTATGTTTTGTTGAGCGTTCATCTCGATATATTCATTAAAGAAAACCGTCTCTGTTATCCTGATAGCCAGGATAACAGACAGACATCTAAAAAGAATAATAAGTACCAATTGTTGTGTCCATATGGTGTACTTCCTGATGATGGGCTTTAGATACGCCCGAAACATGTAGAGGTTTTTAACGAAATGTACTGAAGATAAATTGTGCATCAACTCGGTTTTTCTTTAAATGAAATTTGATATAGTCTGTATAGTATGTTAACACAATCCGTTCAACGAAACGTATGTGCCGCACAGTCTGAGAATCAGATGGTCAAATCCTGTGACACAACACAGCTAATAAAATAACAAACTAAAAAAAAAAAAGGAAAAAAAAAAACTTGAAACAGAAGTTCATATCTTATGTTTATTGGACCGTGCATAATTGTAATAGTTGAAGAATAAAAGACCAACTTGATGTCACTTGCTATTTTATTTCACCTCTTATGTGCTCAACATGTTTCGGACATTAATATACCCATCACCAGGAGCTTGCAACTGTGCTGTTGAATTACCACATCTGTCGTTTTGTTCTCGCTTCGTTGTGTGTTGGAGATTTGGTGTTGCAGGCTGAAGCCTGCAACACGGACACTACTCAAACCCAGCCACACCAAACCTCCAACACACATCGAACCAAGAACAACACGACCAATGTGGTAATTCAACAGAATAGTCGCACGCTCCTGATGATGGATATATTAATGTCCGAAACATGTTGAGCACATAAGAAGTGAAATAAAATAGCAAGCGACATCAAGTTGGTCTTTTATTCTTCAACTAGAAGTTCATATATTTAGACTCTTAACTTCGACGCACCACTGTAGTACTCTGGTCTTATTATCTTTTTCTATGGTAGGGAAACTGACGTACATTAGGAAGTTCACCTCAAGTGGAAATCATTTTGTCTCTTTTCTTGTCAGAATGCGATTAAGTAGAATGGAATAAACGTAAGAGTCAATTTCTCCTAGAGGGAGGAACAAATCAGAATTCGAAGTTTTCTCTGTGCAAGTTTACATAACTAGCACAGACTGTGCCCTCAGATGGGCTCACCGGTTCGACGAGCTAAGTAATGCAGGGCATCGAGCCTTGAGAAGTTTCACGGTAACTCACTGGCTATTCATTGCTTCTTAATTTTCCTTTTGCGACGAGACGATTTTCTTATTCTTTGTTTACTCATTTCCTTCTTTTTGTTCAACTACACCGTCAACATCTCCGACTGTGCAGTACCAAGTGTTAGTCTGACTAACAAATTACAACTAATATTGCACAACAGCATGTGTGGCCAGTTTCAAGACACTTTCTTAGAATTGGCCTAGAGGGTCGGAAAATTAAAAATAAGGCCAAAATAAGTGCCCGAGATTCGAACAGGCCCAACCTCTAGTCACCGTCTCAACTATGTTGCTCAGTAGCATGTTTGTTATTTTCCAGGAAGGTGTAAGTATGAATCCGTTCTGTAATCTAATACAGCGGTTTATTTAATCTTACCCTCCAACACGCAGCACCGTACTCTGCCCCCCTCATCTTTCTCCCCTTCTTTCTGTGTTTCTCCTTTCTCTCCTCTGCTCCTTCTTGCATCTCTCTGTTTTTCTTTCTTACTATTATCCGACATATAACTCCGGTATGTGGCGCAAAATAATTAGTTACAAGTCTGCATTATGCCGCGCGACGAATTGACGGCTGTGTAATCTAGCGAGTTTTAAGTGCTGATGAATTTTAGACTCGTTGGTTTAGACATGTCTGGAGGTTCTGCAGGTAAGTGAAGTGATCCCGTTACAGGCCCGGTGTGGCCCAGAGGTTGGGTACAGCAATAGTTCTACTCTTCCATGATCGCGGCACTAGAAGGGGGTGAGTGGTCAGCAGCACTCCCCGGCCGCCCTTTACCCCAGGGAAAGACCGGGTACCCATTTTACAGGAGGGTGGGTGAGCCTCAGGGCCGATCTGGACGGGCGGAAAATCTCGTCCTCGCCGGGATTCGATCCCGGACCGTCCAGCCCGTAGTCAGTCGCTATACTGACTGAGCTACCCGCCCCACGGTTCTGCAGGTACTAACAAGAAGTTCAGAATAAACGGTCTTGGGAGCCGTTGTTAGAGACGGTGTATATACACAGGAATCCATGTGGGTGATATACCCGACACACACGGCGATTGGCAGAGCAAGAGCTTTACTGAAATGTGGCGCTCTTCACAATGAAAGCTTTGTAGCTGTCACGCTGAGCGTATTCAATAACCGAACTCGGGCTATTAGCCGCGTCAGCGATGAGCTAAAAACAACGTGTTAGAGAGTCTGAAGAGAACGGACCACAAGTAGACCTAACCGTAGATAGAAGACAAAACTAACCTTTTAAAGGTGAATGGTACACTGCCTGCATGTGGCACCTCTTTTTAACATCAAAGATCCTACATTTTGCCCTGAAACTTTCCGCAACTCAAGCAGAGTTCAGAGAAGGTATTATCAGAAATTTGTGTAGGTGTTGATGTAAGGTGCTTGTTATTTTTGTCCTACTTTAATCACAGTTTAACTGAACTGACAGAATTTACTAAAAATTCTCAAAACAAAATTTCATGAAAATCCTTCCACTTGGAGACGAAATGACCCATGCGGATGGAAGAACAGACAGACCTGAAGAATCTAATAGCCGCTTGTCACATTTTGCGAACGCTCCTAAAATGATTAGTTCCGCAAGTAGCACGAACCAGCAGGTCTTCGTATTGCACACGAGCTGTGTTCTTTGTCAAGTACGAAAAGAAGCACAATTGTGTGATTCATGCACATGCCACTCTCCAAATCTGAGAGAATTACGGTGTGATAATTTGAACTACTCTATTTGCTAATGGTATGAACTGCAATAAATTGCTTAAAAATGATGTGATTTATGTTCTATGACCCTCGATATGTGATCCCACAAGTAAGCCTTCTGCGCATTCTGCAGAACTGAGAAACGCATGAAAGTGTCAAAGAACGGGCCAATTTTTGCGAGCCTACAGTGAAAAGCAAAGGGGGTTTGGTTGTTTGTGATTATAGGTTGTGCTTAAAATTTTCTCGGAGTACTGGAAACTATGAGCCGGTAAAATTCAACATAACAGTTACAATGACTACAAATGAGACGTTGTTGTATTTCAACAGGCACTATCAAAGACTAACATAAGGTGAAAGGTAAAGTTCACACTACAAGAGGCCACGAAGGCCCAGACGGGGAGTAGACGTATAGCTCTTCCATTTTCTTAACCTCGGCGCTAGATGGGGTTGGGTGGTCAACGCCACGCCCCGGTCACTTTAACCCGGGGAAGACCCGATATCCGTTGTATGGGAGGCTGGGTGGGCTTCAGAACCGGTCTGGACGGGTGCGGAAAATCCCGCCCCAACCGGGATTCGATCCCCGTACCGTCCAGCCGGTAGCGAGTCGCTATACCGAATGAGCTATCCCGGCTCTTATCACACAGTGACATAAGGTAAAAATAATGTGGCATTAGAAATAGCCCTGATTATTTCCGGTAAAAATTATCAGATGACAAAGCAGCTAGCTCTAGTAGTACGTATTCATGCGAATAAAGGAATATCGATTCGTATCGACACATTGGCCTATGCGGTACACCTGTTTCATTGCCTTTGGATCGTTTTAGGCTACATAATTTACAGAAAGTCTCCCTGCTTCACGACTCTGAAGGATAAATGGGAAAGGGAAGGGTCGAAAGAATGCGTTGTGATCTACCTAACCTACGGCATTTCAGCAAAGATGCAAAAATGTAAATTAGCAATATTTTAGCCAAAAAAAACGCGGATGTTAAACGTCTACACCTTTACAGAATTATTTCTTACATCTACTTACATTTGTGGCTAAACGACGAATTAGGAACAACATTTTCGTAGGGCTCTTTGTCGCATTCTTGCACTACTAGTCACACTCTCCTTTTACTTGGTGGCAGATCTCTGGCACCACCAGCACTAAAATCTGTCGCGCTACTCATGTCGTTCCCACAAACACTAATCGCTATTAGTGTCACAAAACGAAGCTACAGTCACAGTGTTCACCTGCGCTGTCACACAAATCAATCTTGTCTTCTTCACTTAGAGTCATGGTGGCTGTAAATTTTGTTGATGTAGACACCCCCATCTTCTGTCACGGGATTTTCATCACGGCCAAAGATGTTAATTAATTTCCCTATTTCCTTCTGAATTTAACGCAGGTAATTTTTATGCAGCCTCTGCGACGAGCTGATCACTCGTTCAGAGTCCTACCGAATGTGTGTGTTGCAATGTTTGTGATCTAGTAACCTCAAAACAGGAGGCCCAGGCACGAGATGGGCTGTAACGCCACAAAAAATGTAAATAAGTTAAGGCACCTAATAACTGTGCACCAAGGGCCAGAGGCAGGATGCACTCAAGATGTCATCATCCATTACCACACTCAGCATTCTTTGGCAGATGTCAGTCCACAGATAATCATTCCGTCATGACGCCAACACTGATTTTAATAAATGTGTGTATGTGTGGTCATAATATAAAATAGATTGGGTCCTCACTTTTCTCAGCATAGTCTGACAGTGCAATCTATAACATCTCTCACAGCACCCTTCCACAGCTGAAAGAAGATGGCCCTCTATAGAGCAGAGTGTGCAAATGTTTCATGTGCGTGTAGAGTAGACCTCTGCCTGATTTAGGCACCGCGGATGACAGAACAATTTTAACAATAAATGACCGGAACACGAGAAGTTCACGGCCGATAAAATGCATGGCCCACAAGATCAGCTGGATTAAACACCATAGATTTTTATTTATGAAGCCATCTTAGGAGTAGTTATTGTGTATGTTACAACAGTTAAGTGACGCATTGACACAAAATGATAGTTTAATTTTCTTTTTCAACGCATAATAATGTGTACAACTGCTAGATGTACTCTTATAATAAAAGCCAACGAGATGTACTATTTCTCAAGTTTATTTTGATAAAGAACTCTACATGTTTCGGACAGATCTACTGTCCATCATCGGGAGTCTCGCCACTGTATACACAGCAATAGGTATTTGTCATGCTAGCATGACAAATACCTAGCAGACAGTCCATATAACTAGCATGACAAATACCTATTGTTGTGTATACAGTGGTGAGACTCCTGATGATGGACAGTAGATCTGTCCGAAACATGTAGAGTCCTTTATCAAAATAAACTTGAGAAACAGTGGATCTCGTTGGTTTTTATTATAATACTATGTCACGATGCACTGTCCTCTGAATATTCAAATGCTAGACGTACATCAAACTACTGGTTTATTCACACTAAACTTCAGATATAAAACTTTTCTAGTCGATATACATTCTTCCACTGTCACGCACTTATCGATCCACAAAGCAGGTACTTCTGACTTCTCAATTCTTAACACTGTACCCAATTGCTGTTCCGTGCTTGGTCCACTGATTACAGTAACAATTATTTTTTGATCCAACTTTATGTTTGATAACAAACTTTAGCACTTTACCCAGCCAATACATGTAAGATCGCCTTCTGATAAACAAGACCAAAATGAGGTAAGCATGTGTCAGTAATGTCATTCGTCTGACATCTTGCAATTGTGCACAGAAAGCATACGTTCTTCGGAGATGTGATGCGGTACAACCTTTGTAGAAACCTGCTGTGTCCGACTTCAGGGTGTTTCCAGACATGGGCGAATTTCTACAAGAATACAGCCATGACACAACGTCTCATGGGTGTGGAATTTAGATTTCATACTTGCAATGGAGAAACTTGCTACGTCCGCCTTGCAGGTGCAAAGGAGAGAGGCAGCAGGTCCCTCCAGAAAGTCAGTAAACTTTTACCAGATTGCACGGTATCATGCTCCAGCAAGCAGTAGACTTCATCACTTGTGCCGTAACAGCCCCAAATCTCGCTCTGGGCACATATGTGTTTTTGCATTTTTCTAAACACAGGAATAATAAGGGGTATAACATAACAAGAGGCTGTTCTCAAAAATATCTAATAATAATAATAATAATCAGATACAATAAAATCCCTACCCCGTCGAAAGTATTTCGTACACTGCGGCAAGTAATAATGTCGTGGAACTAAAAGAGGACACAGAAAACTCGTAACACGCCCGAATTTTCGAGTGTGTGCCAATGAGACAAGCAGTCCGTTACGTGGAAGCACAACAATAACAACAACAACATTTCAAGCACGTTTTGTAATGTGTTATTTTCCAAACTGTAATATGTAACGCTAGCACCGTCGATTTATAAAAATGCACTTTCCTGTAGACGGGTTTACCATTATTTTTATCCTTTACTTCCCACATAAAATGGACCGAAACTGAAAGACGATGCACCCGAGGACCAAAGTACGCATCACCTATACTTTAAGGTGGATGCAAGCCTATACGTTTTCCCTTCTTTGTGTGTACAGAACATGACCACACATAAGTACCGCTTTTCTCCGAAACGTCCTGCACAGAAGCAACTTAATAACTTCCTAGACAATTTATTTAAACTACGATAACATACAACGATATCGATCAACAAGTTGACCTTTTGCGTAAAACTCAATACCGTGAAACACTGTCCTGAGATACATTTTGAATCGCGTCTACAATCAACACACATCATCCTAACAGTGCACTTTTATTTCTGTCAGGGTCACAAAATGCCTGCCAATTTTCTCTGCAGTTAATACATCAATATATATTTCATAATTAATTTCACTACCACAGCGACTGTATTGCTGTGGCTAGCAAACTGTCACTTGATTCAACACATTACTTAACCTGTGTAGGATGTTACTTTTGTTCATCTATACACTGTATAATTAAAGTGTCTCAATGTCATTTAATAATTGATTGAAAATTGGACGAAATGGTATTAACTTAATGGAATAATGGAATGCGCAAATTAATGTACCCAGGAAAATTAGGGCCAGTTAATGAACTGATGTTTGGATGGCAGAATGGAATAAAGTATGGACGAACGGACGGTTGAACGGAATGATGAGTGAACGAGTCGCTAGATTTTGGTGAATAAATTAATGCCGTGAGAAACGTCACGTCGCGCCCTTGCACGCCATGTGGGTAAATGCGTCCATGGATGTACAGTTCCAACCGTTCTTAACGTCGGCACTAGAGGGAAATTTTAGTCACAACAATTCAAAAAAACAAAATAGACTCAATGAAGTGTACTGTGCTGATAAAGTGTATTTTGTTTGTTTTAATTTCTGTGAAATGACATACATAGTAATATGCAACGATAAAAGACAACAAACCGTGTTTCACAGCCAAGCAAAACACAGTAGAGTATTAATAATATCTAACTTCCTCTACAGTGTAGGCTCTTCCTTACACTGTTCATACTCATTGACATTTTTTTAGCTCGAATGTTCAACAGAGCGATCATAAATGTCCGCCGCTTGACCCTATCCTGAGCCACTTTTATGAGTCCACAGCTTTACATCCAGTCCACAGCTTTACATCCAGTTTCTCCGCCACATATTCTAATATTGACCTTCCAACAGTGTTTATGTCTCCCAGTGCTCTGACATGATATTTTAAGATCCCAGTTTTCCATGCGTGGCCCATTTACTCTATTCGTGCTATATGCCTTGTTCATCTCACACTGATTCAAGCACATAACCAAAAATTACCAATCGTATTAGATTTTTTTTACATTTACTCACCAGCAGAAATAGCATCACGGTGAACCTTGGTGAATGGTGGTTACTCTCACCCTGTAACATATCCTGGCGTCACTTAGAGGTCTTCATGCAAGTAGTATTCCAACCACGATAAAACCCGAGAGGGGAGGAGATGTTGAATAAGTTCAGGCGCTTGTACACATCGTACATTTAAGGGTTTGAATCCAGCTCAATGAGTCAACACCGGTAAAAACAGAACGCCGATAATACACTAGACACGGACGAACAGACGCATAAAATGCCTTACCCACATAATGGTCAAATAAATTCGCTATTCACGCTGCTGAAGCTTTGTACAATTGGCCTTAAAAACTTATAAGAGTGCTTCTCGCCGTGTTATACATAAACTAGCCTTTGGTATAACAACTTCACATTTATTGTTTCATTTTATATTAAGAATATTGCTTCGATCATATCGAAAGGTATTCTTTCAAATTCATTTGACCACGCGATAAAAACTGACTGTAAACTTCGCTAAACACACGGCTTAAGGTCCTACTTTAAATGCACATTGTTTTTGTTCGCTTTACGTGGATGTCCGAAATGTAAATCCACATTTCCTGACAATGAATTCTTTTTCCTGTTCGATTCGTTAAAGAAATACAGTAGGTAAGATATGAATTTGCAGTAAAGAATAGTTACTCACATGGCCCAAGATAAACGCTGGTTTTACTTTACATGAAGGTTTATCGCCGTTGTCACAAATACTCTTCACTGATTCCACTCTGAAGCCAGTTGAATCCGGTTTACATCTTCACAATTCTCGGTGCAAAAATATAAACGTTTCACTGGAATGTTCATTTAAATGTCGTAAGTTCTGTTGAAGAGACATGACCAGTAAGCTTTCCCCCGAAATGAGCAGTAGCAACACTAAGACAGGCGAAACCAATACAAGAGATAAAAGAAGTGTCGCTTCACTTGGCGGGAAAACCTTCGTGCCACTACTGTTAGTACGCAGACCAAGTTCGCCCCGATTCGGAAATTAGGGTGCAATGCGCAGGTCCGAGAAACAGAAACACATCACTAAGCGCAATTGACTGGATGCAATGCGTGGTGCTGGTGTGAGTTTCCTAGTGTTCTGGAGTAGGTCCAGCTCTGAACAGGTAAAACACTAGAAAGAATTATGCAGTCTACCGAAAACTGCAACCCTATTCCAAAGCGCTGCTTGTCCTAATATCTAATTGAACCAGACACCGATAATGCGTTTGACCCTCATTCGGGAGGTACCTGGTTCTTATCTCGAAAACGAACTATGGTTTTCTTGGAATCACTTCAATTCATCAACCAACAAATGCACAATAATTTTACATAAAACACTTTTTAAAGTGTTTTAAAAGTGTTTTATATAAAATTATTTTGCATTTGTTGGTTGATGAATTGAAGTGATTCTGCGAAAATGCATGGTGCTACAATAAGATTTATGGTTTTCTTGGTTTTCACAAACTAATCAATTCAACTCATTAACGCCCTTCTAACAAAACGTATCGTTATATTTTATACAATATACACTAATAAAATCCACATTTTATAAATTAATATTTTATTTTTTAATTTTGATGTCTTCTACATGTTGCGAGCACGCTTTTCTACCTACTAGACTGCTTATACCGATGCATGTAAAACGTACCATACCATAACTGCATACACAACCGTCTTCCTGAATATGAACCCTCAGGTTAGAAACATGTAGAAGACGTAAAAATTTAAATATTAATTTAGAAAATGTGCATTTCTTTGGTTTATGTTGTACAATTATAATAAAATGCACGATGATAAAAACATAAAAACATCTATCCTGTTTCTTAGCAGGGGTAAGAGTTTACTATACAAGTTCATTCCCCCGGACATAGATATATGCAGTGGCCCTAAATTCTAGTAGCTGAAAATATTTACTCTTATTAAAGGAAATTTTCAGAACATGTTACGTCATTCCATTTGTAAAATGGCATCACAGCAATAAGAGTTGTGCCTGGAACATGGAGAATCTAATTTCGAACAATTTATGTATATTCGGTAGGTAAAAAAAGACATTTACGACGTGTTTCACTGTGTATTTTATTAACCGTTCAGCTAACTTCTGAGCCACTCTGTATTATAGCAAAGGAAATGATACAAAAATCATACAAGTTATTGTAAGCATTGCCAGTTACTTTTTGAGCCATATGAGTCCTCGAATATGAATATTTACAGAAATTTTATGTCTGGGCCAGGATATTAAATTATAGTGTAAAGACTGTGTCCTTCCACACGTTCTATCTCCCAAACAGTACAATCACTTTTAATAAAATATACTTCTTCGTGTCTGCGCACTGAAGTCAACCATAGTTTATATCCAGACAATGCATCGGCCACCGACATTAAATCCATACCGAAACATAATTTGTCTTTGTATAAAGCATTGTAGGTCTAAATATAATCGATCGTCTTAATAAAATATACTACTTCACTGGACACGTTTTACAATCCACAGCCAACAATTATTTATTACGTGCAGAGAACCTGCAATAATAGAATTTTGTCTGCAATCGTTGAAAAATAAAGATCAAAGGAGTAGGCAGAACAGCAAAAAGGCGTTTGGGAAATATGTCATCCTACTGGAATACACCCTTACATACTCGCTAATTCAATTAATTCTACCGTATTCACAAAACATGTATATTTTATGCGAGATAAAATAGTAACTGTAGCTGATATACTACTGTAAATAAAAAGGCATAAACCGATATTAGCATAAATTTTATGAATCTTATGTTTATTGGTCCGTGCATCATTGTGGTAGTTGAAGAATAAAAGACCAACTTGATGTCACTTGCTATTTTATTTCACCTCTTATGTGCTCAACATGTTTCGGGCATTAATATATCCATCATCAGGAGCTTGCGACTGTTCTGTTGAA
>Ga0123357_10011048_pt1 | contig 11549 bp, 7 predicted proteins | sample TergutEmb28metaG_FD_89873 | JGI IMG/M metagenome (GOLD analysis project Ga0123357, IMG submission 89873) | Embiratermes neotenicus P4 segment gut microbial communities from Petit-Saut dam, French Guiana - Emb289 P4 | ecosystem: Host-associated > Arthropoda: Insects > Digestive system > Gut ...
AAAAAAGTTGTGAAAAAAAAGAAAAAATATGGAAAAACCAGAAAATATAATTATATGGTAAAAGGTGGTGATAATGTGGTACTTCTTAAAAAAAAAAAGAAAAAAAAAAAAAAAAAAAGAGGTACAAATGACATGAGAAAGGAAAAGCTGAAAACTCCCATTACACACCCCACTGGGACATGAAACAATCTATCTCAGTGGTAACAATGGTTGATTAAAGAACATGGTAATTATCTGTTTCACATTACTCTTAGCATTTTCCCAGAGACACAGAGAAACCACACAACTAGATAGTCTCTCATCAACTAGGATACCAACGGTCTCTAAAACACACGTTACAGATGTCACTGCTCTGCCCATCTGTTCATTCTACCTCTGTTAACCCTTTGACGCCTAACAACAACTACAGTGGTCACACTGCACCGCTAACCTCTAAACATTACATTTTATATATTTATTCAACAAATATAAGTACTGAATATTTTAAACATGGTCTATACTCTTCGTTTTTTCCTCTTCAAAATGCAGTTTGTTTCATAAATCTAACATATTTGGTTCCTGTATTATTCACATTTTATATACAGGTTGTGCTAAAATTAAAAAAAATAATTCCGGCACCAAAAGGTTAAGTGTTTTATATGGGCTGATAACTTGGTTAACATACCTACACTGGTATCCCCTCTGTTACTAAATTACAGTAAGTTCAGAAAACTCCAGGACAGTATTTTTTGACAGTGTTCCTAAATTTAATAATGTATTTTCCCATTATGGGTGTGTAAAATAGTAATCACTTTCTATAAATTACTTATTCAGAATACAGACTTCAGTTGTTTTTAATTAAAACAGTGAAATATTTGCTTTGATCCAAAATTGTAACTTTGTGATATTTATCTAACTACATGGCTACAATGACAGCTGGAACAGCACAGTCAGTATAGCAACTTGCTATGGGCTGGATGGTCTGGGATTCAAAAGTTGGTGGTGTTGAGATTTTTTTGGTACCCATTCAGATCGATCCCGAAGCCCACCCAGACTTGTGCACAAAGAGTACCAGGTCTTTCCTGGGGTAAAGGGGCTGGGGCATGGTGTTGATCACCAATCCCCATCTAGTGCCTGGGGCATAGAAGGGTAGAGCTAAGCCACTACCTGTCTGTGCCTTCATCGCATGTTATAGGATGAAAGTTCATTTTTATGTGTCAAAAAAGCTACTCCACAATAAAATACAAAGGAGTTTTACTAATGGTTATAAAACATGATGTACATGTAAATGACTTGTTCTTATATCACCACACATCTAGTTCAGCACTTTTCATCAACAAGTCTAATTTCATTATCACCATTATTGAACACTGTATTCCTCAGGCATGTTATAATTATTTACTGTCATCTGAATTTCAGTGTCCATCTCACATGCAATTAAGTTGATTCATAACATTTTGGCATTTGTAATGTCACACTTGACAAAATGGACCAAAAATTCATTTAGCACCACTCCTTATCCAAATGCATTCCATCTAATAAATTACAGGCTACAGAAGCTTTTCAGTTTTATGTTTTTGCCATGGATGTAGGTTGTTTCGCGTGTTCAGTTGGAGAAAACATCATAGCAGGCACAGCACTTTGCACATGGACAACTTCCGTATTTTTTGAAGGGATTCTAAGGTCAGTGGCACTTGGATCCTTCTTCTCCATTACTTCAACTGAAAATGCATCCCTTTTAAAGCAGAAGAGGCCAGTTTCTGCAGGGTTGTGACATGTTGTAGCTGGTTTAGAGGCACCATGTTACACACCAGCCAACAGTCCACTGAGATCATACTACTCAGTCTTCCCTCCATCCTTCCTTTAGTGGTCCATAATGCAGAAGATGAGAAATATGAATGGGACAGGTCACAAGATGGATGTCACTGGGAAGGTTGTAGGGGTAATGTGACTAGCATGTAAGTCCATGAATAAAGTTATAGGTATGTGTGAATGAACACATTCAATGTAGTGCTGTAACAAGCATACAAATGGATCATCACTCCTCAGTCTTTTGGTGATGGGTGTATTAACAAGGGAAATGGAGTCTCAGACAATCATTCATTCATCATTTTTACACCCCTGAAGATGGCCATAGGTGGGATCCTGGTTCCTTATGCATTTATGCAGCACAACAAAGTTACCATGATACCTATCTCACCAAAGCTTAGCTTACATACATACTTCCTCGCTACTTGTCAGACTATATGGCACAAATAAAGTCAGTGTAACTGAAGTTCTAGAGACATCATGGTCTGTCTTTTGTATACAAACCTGTGATCACTTTCATCATGTCATAAAGGTCACTACAGAGTTCTGTTCACCGTCAAAGTTCTCCAGATGGCTACCTTTTGTTCGCTGTCCTCAGTTACATATTTTGTTATTCCCTGAATGTAAACCACCAACATCAATCCACCAACTGGCTTTCATAATTGAAACAGTGACTTTAATGGCCATCTATCTTATCTGATTAGCTATTGAACCAAACTCTACAAATTACTTCACAATATATGGAGGTATTACCAACAGCTCTGCAATATTTGCTGTTAGGATGCTCCAGAAACTCTTTTTGAGTAGTCTTTCAGAGTGCTCCATCATATATGGTACTGCTTACTAACTTTGTACATAGACAATCCTTCATCTTTCATCAACTGTAATACTTCCTCCATACTTTCAGCTGTGTATGTCCTCTTATGTGCTGTATACTTTAATGCCATCTTGTAGTACATAACAGTCAGTACACCACAACCTTGAAAATAACCAAGAAAATTCCCTGTATGGAGAACTGCTGGCCCTGTAGGCATATGATTTTGATGCGTGATGTACAAAACCGTAACTTTAGCTAGCACACAAATGAAAGTTATGCAAGTAATAAAATAACTCAAATAAAATAGATGGTAATGACATGTGTTTGGAGATCTGCCCAGTAATATGACACAATACCGACTGCAGAGTTTCATATATCTGCCACAGCAGACTCTGTGTAGAACCATTCTAAAAGCACACACAAGTGTACACAAATACCTTTGCAATCCACTGGTCTATAAATCACTGTTTAGAAGTTTATACATGGTAACATTTCTATTTTCTGGTCTTTAAGAGCACTGAGATATTTGTAAAATGTATACTAGGGCTTATAACATAATACTTATAAAAAATCCAATGGTTCTGAAGTTACAAAATTATGTAACACATTTTGTCTAATTATAGGAAACAAATATTCATTACACAGTTGGTAGGCCTATATTAGGAATCAAATGTGTTTCATTTTTCAGAACAATGTTTTCTGGAAACATTTTCTGCTGTGATAGATATTTAGTCAGTGACAGTTCAGATGCAAGAAGAAATGCACGTAGTCTTCCTGCACAATGTCCGTGACTGTCCAGTTTTAACCAAAACTGAATGTGCTGGCAGACTCCCCTTTGTTACATTTCATTAAAATGGTTCAGCAGATATCAAAAGCTGTTACATGCAGACAGGAATACAGACAGACTTAATAAAGCTAATGGGCATTTATCATTGTTTATGTTCCAAAAATAACACTGATATACCATATTCCACTTTTTGCAGTTAGCAGAAACAAAATGTGCCAATTCTTATGTAAATTGAAGTGCTGAACACGAAAATCATAATAAAAATGCTTCATTAGCTACGGTTTTCGAGCTATCGTCTCTTACCTGTACTATGTCATAAGTTGAAGGTTGTGTATAGCTCTAGTGCATTTAGTCGGGCCTTCTTCACCTGCCAACTGAATGTCGAATTTGGAGAATCACGCATCAAGGTCCAGCAATAATCAGCAAGCATTTATGGACTCCATTTCCCTTTGTATCTGCCCTCCATTGCTGCAGTGTCCTGGTGGAAACCTTCACCATGCTCGTCACTCACAGAACCACCGGAAAGAAGTTCAAATGAGAACTCAGAAAGTGGATTTTCACGGACATATTACACCCCAGTTTCTGATATGAGGATAGAAGTTCTTCCACAAGATCCTTGTAGTTATCTGCTCTTCTTTTTCCTAGCAAGCCTGTAACCACCTCTCGGAAGGCATGCCATGCTCTCTGCTCATCATCCGTAATGATGCGTTCAAGTACCTCATCACGAAGACATGAGCGAATGTCTGGACCAGTGGAAACACCCTCTCGTATCTTGGCATCACTAAGCAGGGGGAATTTTTGTCGCAGGTACAGAAATGCTGTACCATTATGATCCAGAGCCTTCACAAAGTTCTTCATGGGGCCTAATTTGACATGAACAAAATCCTCAAACACTCAACCAGTGAAAGATGCTTTACATTTTTGTGTCCTGGCTCCAAAATTTTTTCTGGCAGGCCGTATCCTTTTGACATAGTGTGTGCCTTGTCCCTGCTGTCCCACTCACACAGGAAACAAGGAAATTTAGTGTACCCGAGCTGCACTCAAGCAAAAGTGCAATGACAATGTTCCATTTGTATGTGTCATACTTTATGTATTGCAGTAACTGCTTCATGCTATCATCAATTTCTTTAATTCCAAATGCATGTGCAACAGGAATGGAAGGTAACACATTCCCATTGTGCAGAAGAACAGCTTTAGGACTTTGGAGAAATCTATGAATAGCCTCCATTCATCTGAACAGCAGCTCATGTTTAATGCTTTGAATAAGCCATCCACATCTTTGCATGCCACTAGAGTGCCCTCCATGGTGAAGAATTCTTCCAGATTCTTTTGGCAATAATGATACAGAGTTATTTTCACACCTTCATCCAAATATTTCTATTGTTTCATTCTGGATGCTAGCAGTTCAGACTTTACCTTTGGTAGCTCCAAATCTCATACTAGTCGCCCGTGATTGATGACCTTATCATGTACGCTAGTCACAGCATTAGACACCCGTGATTGTCACTCATGGCTTAAACCCTAATTTGAAATCAGAATGCATTGTACATGAATGTAGACTCCTGTATCTTCGAAACAAGAGCAAAACTACAATTCTTAATATTATATTCGTGTTCAGTAGACACGAAATAGTCATAAAAGACTTATTTCATCAATGTTAGTTTTTGACTGTTGATCAGTGTAATCATAATGTGCTTTGGTTCTGCAAAGCATGAAATACTATGTGCTTTACTTGAAGTATGTCATTATACTAAAATGAAAAATGGAACAAAACAATGCAACAGAAAAACAAGAGAAGTGGGTAAAATACAAAACCAACCTTCAACTTTGGAGCTAGGGTCTTGATTCTAAAAAGCAGATATCCTCCTTTTTCAAAAAGTGGAACTAACGTGTCATCTCGTTCCATACAAAGTCGACATATGTGGCTGAAGTTCAAAGACATCACTGCAGTTGTGTCTGTAACATAAGAACTTTTCTAGCATTGTTTAACTGTGATTGTGGGCCGGGTAGCTCAGGCAGTATAGCGACTGGATGGTCCGGGACTGAATCCCGGTGGGGACGAGATTTTCCGCCCATCCAGACCGGCCCTGGGGCCCACCCAGTCTCCTGTAAAATGGGTACCGTATCTTTCCCGGGGGTAAAGTGTGGCCTGGGCGTGCTGCTGACCACTCACCCCCTTCTAGTGCCGCAGTCATGGAAGAGTAGAGATATACCTCTACCCACCCTCTGGGCCACACTGGGCCTGTAATGGGATCACTTTAACTGTGATTGCCCATTCTGCTTAATCATGTATATGTAAAAAAACAAAACACTCACTCAGCTCAATTATAATCAACTTATCAGATGTGTCTTTGTATAGTCATCACTAGGCAAATCCACTATTTAAAAGAAAAGGTATATACAACAAATTGCATACTTCAGCACAACTCATAAACATGAAAACTGAAAAGAGGGAAACTACATGATTCTCATCTGTCATACAAAGAAACCTGATTTAATACAGAGTATAGCACACGAGTACACGTTGAAATGCAGGCACACACACATGTCCAAAATGCAATGGTTAAAACTGAAGGCTTCCAAACCAAGGAAGTAATTATTAATAATGGTCAATGACTGTTAGGTTACATTACCAATGACTTTACAAATTTCTGTTCTCAGGGTTCCAAACATGTCAGTAGAAAAATATAAAAAATATTATTTCTTTGGATTAATAGGATTTATACTCCACCATAGCACTCATTACTGAAAAAAAAAAGTTAAATGTAACTGGTAATATTTAACTTAATTCTGAAGAGTCCAAAAGTGATATATTGCCCTTAGAAATTATCCACACTCTTGTATTAAAAAAACACACAAGTCATGGAGAGTGGATCTGTTCTGTCCTCAGGTGGGTGAGGAAGTGGGTGCATTTACACAGATTGGTCCAATGAAATGAGCTATTCTCAATCAAAAGACAATTTGTGTCAGTTACCTAACTTTGTATGCAACTAAAATGTCTCCTGTCAGCAACAGGTAATAAAAAAAATGGCATAAGTTAATTTCAATGTGTTAGAATTTGTACTGATGCTATGTGTAGTCATAACAAACATCTAAATTCTGCAATAAAAAGTTTACATGCGCACTTATTTGCTTTCTCGTATTTATTTACTATTCCGATAATGCAGGTGAATAATCCTTGAATATCGGCCCTCTGTTTTTAAGACATTCTGGCTTGGGAATGACCTAGAGAATAACCTTGTGAAGTTATGAACCTATGTCGTGAAGCAGCTAATATGTATCCTCTGAATACTAGGAAAACTATACGGAATCGAGCCATTCACATCTACGGATTGTCCTACGATTAGCCTGACACTATTATACTGTTTACAATGTACAAAGTCTGTAGTTATATAAACCACTATTTCACTTCCGATATAAATTCAAACACAAGAGAATTCAAGTCCAAGGATTAAGTTCGGAATACTACTTAAACTACTTATATGCATAAAAATATATAATCTTACAGAAGTATTCACCTTCCATGGACGTGCTTAACCTTACACAATACGAAATATGTTTAAAAAGTATTCCTATCACCTCTAGTGTCATTAAATTGCCATACAAAGTTCCATTATACTAAACAATTATAAGGCTTCAAAATTCAAATAGCTAATGTATAAAATGCTTTTTATTACCTGCACAATTCAAAATAGCTGACGAAAAGGCTCGAAACACCGAACACAACACAACATGCAAGACAAGTATATGTCACGTTTTATTGTTTTTATTCATCGACACGCATACCACCAACATCAGATAATCAAATTCCCTATGCAAAAAGATTAATTTCCCTAGGATAGGATACACAGGAAAAACACCCTACAGCTGTAAATGAACTTCCTGTAAACTGGTATCAACAAAGTCAGTTGTGACTCTGAGAAAGGCAATTTTATGATTATTTGGAAGCTCAGTTGGGGCCCTGAAAAGGGCCGGGTTATGATAATGTCGAAAGCTTTCATTGCAAAATTCACGCGTTTATTTCTCTAAGAGAAATAAGTGATTTTTTTGGTGTCACTATGCGGTTGTATCTATTGATCGACATGTCCTTATCCTCGAATAAACACAACATATACAAAGTGCGGTGCTTGCCAAGCCAAGCCAAGCCAAGGCAAGCCAAAGTGTTAACTGGGTGGCGGAGACTTGCGCGAAGAGCAAGTCGTCGTCCCCCTGTCACCCATTCCAGCGTTTGACCGCATTGCTGGGCTCTATAACAGAACCTAAACTATAACAGGAGAATATGCTTACGCTAACGATTTTGAATTGAGACTGAGGGCCTTAACTGATCATGCTAAAGACTAGGGCCTAAGTTGCCCTGCACTAAGCCCGGGAGGGATACACTTCGGTTAGTTGGATGTCTGGTTCTGGACCCAGACTGGCTCTGTCGCACACTGCAGGTATGCGACGTTTGTCAGCCGCTTAGGGGAAGCCGCCGCGCCTGGGGGAGGGGAGTGTGGGACGTGCCACGAATTTGCATCGTATACCCTTGCATTTGCCTTGCAACTGAGGAAAAATAACGGAAAACCTCAGTCAGGGTAACCGAAGGCCGCTCGGATGATCACCGCAGAACCCGATTCGCTTAGTCGACTTCGCTATCGCGGGCGATGGCCTCGACTGGCCTGCTTGCCACTGCCGTCCTTGGCTTTGCCGTCAGGCAACGGGGTCAACCCTCGGTCAGCGTAAGTATCTGCCGAGTTGCCGAACTAGGGGGTTCCTCACATCAGCTAGTTTAAAGTCAAAGCTCTCATTCAGGTCTCTAATGTGGTCGGCAAACAGCGGAACACTCAGATCCTAGTGTATCTGCCTGTTACTTACGTACCAGGGGACGCCAGTACGAGACGAAGACACTTGGATTGTAACACATGTAGCCTCCCGATTTGGGTGCAGTCAGCGGGCCTCCATGCGGGGCACGCATAGTCCATCACAGGGAGGATGAGCTGCGTATATAGCAGGGCTCCGTTCCTGACGGAGAGATCACAATTCCTATCCAGGACGGGATCCAGCATACCCATCCTTTGAATAGCCATCTTCCTGACCTGATCGATGTTAGGCGACCAGGTAAGTCGTACATGTAAGTTCACCCGCAGATAACGAGATATCTCGACCCATTCGATTGGTTCCCCCAAGAGTGTTACTGGTCGGGGCTGGATGAAGCGCCTTCCGGTACACGCGAAGATTGTCCCGCTGATTTTGAGACATTCGCTCAGCCAATGTTGAAGATCGTTGAGGTATGACTCCACTTCGTACACTTCCAGATTGCGACTGAGGCTCTCTGGATTCAAAACGCAGTCAACGAACAAACGTGCATCCCCTATAACTAGATCAGTGCCACCTAGGCACTAGTCTTTGGTTAGACCAGTCAATGCTCTCAGCCTGACTTAAAAGCTGTAGAGTTAGCATATTCTGCAGCTGGAGTTAATGTGCTTGTTACTGAGCCAAAAGATGCGGTTATACCTAGGAATGGCTAACGGACAGAGGGGCGTCGACTTGCACTTCGCGCAAGGGTCCGCCCTCAGTTTGCACGTTTTCTTAGCTTAGCTCCGATTCTGGATTTGTCATCTATCCGGCGAAAGGAGTAATGAGAAAGAAGGTTAACGAAGACCACGATCCTTTTGAAACCATCGAAAGTTAAAGGCTAATTCTCAAATACCATGCTGTGCCCATGCCGCGCCCCTGCCACGACGTTTCGTTTTAAGTCATACATGCCATGCCGCGTCCCTGTCATGTTCCTACAGTACCTTGTTCAATGTGAAATTCTGCGTGTTAGCCGGAAATTTCCAAGCTCCTATTGCAACAGCTTAATGGATCATCTTTTGTGTAGTCTGCTGCTACCACTCTTTACACCCGTAGGTGTGGATCGCTGTGACAAGGATGTGATCATTGCGTGAGAGTTTTACCTTCTTGTAGAAGAAGAAGAAGGGCGACTAAAACGAAAATACTGGATTCATAATGTGTTTAGAGCAGGAAAAGAGGAAGGAGAATTTTACAGTCTGTTTGGACGTCTGAAATATGAAAGGCAACAGTTTTTCATATATGTTAGAATTATTTCTTTTTCGAAATTTGAAGACTTGGAACAGTTGTCGCACACAGGTATTTAAAAGAATAAAAGATGGAACCGGAGCATCAGGAGAGAAGAAAGACACGCTTTAACTTTAAGGTTGGTTCATAAAAATGTGTAATTATAAATAATCTCTACGTGATCATCATAATTCAACACACACCACAAGGCAGTACTACTGTCAAAAATGTGGAGGTTGTAAACGTTATTTGTTACATGCGGTTGTGTTGATTTTCAGATTTCTGGTTTCAGGGAATTCCCAAATATCGACGAGCTTCAGTTACAGAAAAGCACCTTCAACTGTGCATTCTATAATAATATCAACCTCCGAGGCAATTTGGAACAAATTATCTCCAACAGAATTACTACAACCGACAGGAGAGAAGTGGAAGAAAAAAGCGGAAGAATTGTATTCATTATGGCAGTTTCGTAACTACAATGGAACTATTAATGGCAAACACATTGAAATACAAGCACCTCATAACAGATGCTATCTTTTTAACTACAAAAAGACATTTTCTCTAGTCCTTTTGGCTTTGGTCGATGCCAATTATAAGTTTACCATAATCGACTTTTGGTGGATAATGCAAATCCAGCGATGGAGGCCTTTTCGCAAGATCGATTTTGGGATAATCGCTGGAAGCTAATACGCTTAACATTCCCAATTCTAAACCACCGCATAACAGTGAAGAACCCCTGCCTTTTTTACAGTGGGCGACGAAACATTTCCCTTAAAGAAATATTGGCTACGACCCACCCGGGCGTTTCAGCCCGGAACAATGAGTGCAAGCAAATTTTTAACTACAGACTGTAAAGGGCACGACGAGTTGCTGAGAATTCTATCGGTATTCTCACTCAGAAATTTAGGTTATTTTATGGCCGAATTCAACTGAGTCCTGAAAACGCTGATAAAGTAGTCTTAGCTGTTTGTGTTTCTCATTATTACTTAAGAAACAATATCAGTGTGGAAGACGGTGTAATTGAAAACACAGATACTCCATCATCGTAAGCTTTTCTGTAGCGAACAAAATATCGTGTGGCTTTTTCCTTACATTGTGAATGAACATCTCCCGCTATCTCCTTCCAACAGTTATCTTTTACTAAATTGTAAGCATACTCTTAGTGCTGTAAATTACACAAGCACTCATGTCCTGGCACCAAAATAATAAGCTTCTTCTCGCCCATGACAAAGTTGCTTTGTTTCACACTGGCCACCTGCATTTGAGATTGGTATGCTTCTGATAACAACGTTCGTGGAACTCCGCGTGGTATCCGGAAGAACCCAAACGCCGGCAGTTCGCCCACTGGCCGTCTTTCGACGGCCGATGTTACTTCAACACATGCCATGCCGTGCCCATGCTGCGCCCCTGCCCTGCTGTACCGTGGCGTTGAGAAGTTGCTTTCAATACGGAATTGTCGGAGCAAGGCATGGGCGCGGGATGGGCATGGGCATGGCATGGCATGGGATGTGTGAATCAAACACGGTCGCACTGTGTAAATGAAATGGGAAAGACAAATTATAAACCCTTAGGGACGGTTTACACGAGGCCAGTAGATAGGCAAGGCAAGTGAACAAGTAACTTGCTGTAAGTAAATTGCCCCATTTGGCCGTTAGCTTTCCGGAATTTCGAGGCAAGGCAAGTTGCTCGACAAGCTGCCAGGCAAGGCAAGTGGATAGAAGGCAGTTCTATTTTTGTGCCTGCTTGCCTTCCCCCACCAATACCAGCAAGTAACCTGCCCTTCACCTGTCTCGTGTGAATTCGCACTTGCCAGTTGTGCGCAACTAGTAGGTCTGTGTGTATTATTTGTTTCGGTTGTAGGAGTACAATTTGAGTATTTAAAATGCTTGCAAGGTGGAATGATGAGTTAACATGTAAGTATGTAGAGCTGTACAAGGAACACGAATGTCTGTGGAACATGAATAGCACACTGCATAAAAGAAAAGATGCATCGGAGGAAATAGTGAGAAAAATGGGACTGGAGAACTTCACTACAGAAGACGCTAAACAGAAAATCAAAAGTCTAAGAGCGACCTACCAGCAGGAGTCACACAAAATTGA
>Ga0123357_10011049_pt1 | contig 11549 bp, 5 predicted proteins | sample TergutEmb28metaG_FD_89873 | JGI IMG/M metagenome (GOLD analysis project Ga0123357, IMG submission 89873) | Embiratermes neotenicus P4 segment gut microbial communities from Petit-Saut dam, French Guiana - Emb289 P4 | ecosystem: Host-associated > Arthropoda: Insects > Digestive system > Gut ...
ATATATATATATATATATATATATATATATATATTTGTATACATGTATGGTAACACATCGATGAATTTTTCTTAACCTTTTAAAGCCCGTTGGTTACTTCATGTACACGGGGATTAACCTTAAGGAATTTTACTTTCTGCCCACACAGTGCATTTATGTGTCATGTATGGATCTCCAGAAAAAAAAATAGCCCTTATTTCGCCTTACAACCCCATCTGATTTGTTTTTATACCCGCGATTGTTTACTGCGCGGTACGAAATCGATCTTGAAATAAAATTGAAATTAATCTTGGACTTTAAATTGTTAGAATGAGAACTATTTCAGACAATGATTGTAGAAAAAATAAAAAAACACAATTTAAGCTATTTTTTTTAAATCATGCATTTTATGAGATAATGTGGAAAAATGTGTAAAGTCGCTCAGGCCACAGATGAAAGAATGAAGCCTGCGCTTTGCACGTTGAATGCTTAAGGGTAGGAACACACAAGCAGAATATTTAATAATTATCGTTTTTCCACGGCAATAACAGTTAGGCGAACGCGCCTCAATATTACGCTATACGTACATCGGTTCTCTTGCTGTTACTACTGACTACAAAGAGTCGTGAACATATATATATATATTTGTATTGTTTTACCGGTGTTCTTTCAAACATGATTCAGAACGGTGTATGATTTCATTGAAATGTATTTATGTCTAATTGAAAATTGTATCTCATATCGACTTACGCTTCTATTTTTGTTTCCCATAAAATTTTGTCTTCCTATTAATTAATAAGCTTTAGACTGCATATCATCCCATCGTAAGTCGTCACGATCATGCAAAACTTTAACTTGCACACGAACAAAAAACAAACAATCTTGTTCCGAAATGGATACGAACTCTCGATTTCTGTGTGTCAGCCGTCTAACTTTCAGTTCCTGTTGTGGACGTGCGACGACTGTTTTTTTTTTTATTGAACGAGCAAAAGTGCCTCGAATTTTGTGGTCATGCTCTATGACAAGCAAAGCTGTGTTAGAAGGCTAATACGGAAAGGGGTGGTGTGCAGTTGTGATAGTTGGATGGATGGGTTAATTACATATCTGCAGATGTAGAATGTTTAATAATTAGCAGTCATTCAGGTGACTGTGGCTGCCTACCCAGCCCTTTGCATCGCCTGCATGCGTTATCACTGAAATGGGTTAGTCATCGAGACTCAGCATAAATTAGAACAGTGCATTCTGGGTACGCTTCCCAGTTCCATTATCTGTTGTCAATACCAGGACTGTAAGTTTGTTAGTGCTAGTAAATGTCTGTAACTGTGCGCTCCAGTACGGACTATAATTATGCCCGAAACATACGGTAGAATCAGTTCCCATCGTATTTTCATGACACCAGGGACTTGGTGACAGAAGCTAAGATTGTAATTACAGAAACAAGAGCAAAGTAACAACTTATAGAAAGCTGTAGAAAGTGGAGCAGGAACTTGTGTTGAAGAGTTATCCCCTCCCACCCCCGGACCCCTGATTTGCAAGAGGAATTGCCCGCGGTTATAAGATCAGGTCTTATGTTAAAAGCAGTATTACAAACATCAACATATATAATGAGAGGCGGGTCTGACAACTTCATTCATGCTAAATGTTGATAATTATGGTACAGAAGTTTTAGTGAACATGTGGCTAGCAAATGCGTTTTTAATTATTTGAATGTACGAGACGTTTACTACGATATGACTCCAGCCTCTGAATGGAGCTCACGTCCAAGAGATTAATGCTCGCTGAGGGTTTAAAGGAGCGACGTGGTGGCACAGCCAGAAGGTCGCGGGTTCGATTCCCGATGGGGGTCTTTGGAATTTTTCATTGACGTAGTCCTTACAAATGCATGCCAGGTGCGCTGGGCTCACGAACTTACTACCTTCATGCGCCGATTTTCATTAAATCTGGGAGCCTCAACTTCCTGGAACCCTCTGGGTCTGTCCAGGTCTCTACAGTGATTGCTTGACCTTTGAAGTTTTAAAGTCTTTATAATCAGAATAATCATGGTGCATAATGCAGCCCTCGCACAATTTAAAAACGATTTACGCTCGAGGCAAAGATGCATGGCCGTCCTTTATATTAAAGTTCTTTTGCTAGAGGGTGCTGACGTATTATAAAATGTTTAGCACACACAGGCACAGTGTGTAACAGAAAGTTGTTCTCCTTTTACCTTCGGTTGGCTGAAGCTGAGAAGGGAATTATTTGTCTTTGCCATGCCATTCCAGAATTTTAAAAGTGTACGCAAATTATACATTACGAAGCCTGATTATCAGATTCTTAAAGACAAAATAAAATATCTGTAAAGTTATATCATTATACACAATCATTATAGTACAAAATATTGATATTATTTTGCGTAAATCCGATTGGGCCATAGGCGATCCATTTCACACACCGGAAATGACACATGTGAATTTATGGTAAAATATTAATCCGTTTTGTTAAGTAATACGTCGGAAGTCGTGGTTGAGATGATCTGGAGTAATGATAATTGAGGTATTCCATTTTACTTATAGTTTAATTTATAGAAACGGGTTAAAATTACCTATTTTAAGCAAGTATGTAATTAAATTAATAATAATTTATTCAAATTAAGGTAACAGGCTAGTCTCTTTGCATATACTCAGAAAGAATGCTCATGCTGTAAACCGTTTGACTTGTATTAAGAGCTGTTGCATTTTAACCTCGGGCTGGATATCGACTACCTTGGCTGACGTTTAAAGTGATTTAACTGAGCCATTTCCATTCACATATCGGTATAGTATCCTAAATTAGACCAACAGCTTTTCCTTCCACGTTCCTAATAGTATATTTTTCAATACAGTTTAATCATTCGGTTCTATAAGCGTACTGCCATGAGTTACTAACAAATCTTAAAAAAAGAATGTAATTTCATATAGCATGATTGCTTAGATCAGCATTCCTTATAATGACAAATTTCTTCTCCCTTCCCGGAACCTTATAGTTAGACAGTGAGCAATGCAATCTGCCCTCTGTCGTTCTTCTGTGTTAGTGTAACAATTTTAAGTGCCTTTCGTACCTTGGTGCCAGAATGCGACCTGTCAGGTATACACTGACAATTTTCACATCCTCTGCCCTTTGATATTTGGGTTACTGGTTGCAACTATTTTTGGCGCCACTACGGATTTCATTAAATTTTTTTGTTATTTATCTTTATCTGCATACTGTGTTCTAAGTTTACATAATTAATACTAAATCTGTAAACCGAAATGAAGTAAATGTAGTTACAATTGAACATCTTATTCCATCAGTTTATAAGGAAAGTGGATCGATCGATCAATGAAGTAAAAGGTACAGAACCATTGTCACATTTACTTACATTGCACGTCCTGTTTCTTTTATGCTTTTATTACGGACTCCGTCATTCCATGAGTGACATTTTAGATTATTCCACAACTTTCAATCTGGGTGTAATGTTTAATATTGTTCAATGCGTTAAGACACAAGATATTATACCATTCATTTTCGAGACAATGTAGGGTCTGTTCTAAGTTTGTCTGTATCTCAGCAGACAGTATTGTAGCTGTGCATGCAAGGAATTAATAAACGTAGTGCAAATACTGCAAGTGTACATCAGTACGCACTCCTGGGGGCTAACTCACCGGATAAGAGTAATGTATGTTTTTATGTTTTCAAAGTTTCTAACCACATGTTGGAAACATTTGAGCCTAGGTCTGTCTCTTATCAAGCAGAAGCACATTTAAAAATATTTGTCTCGATTAAGTGAGTTGGGCCTATATTTTTCAAGAACTTAGTTTTTAATGAATTAATTGACAGAATACCAGTTGTTTAATATTAAGTAATTAAGAGTCTTCATGTTCAAATTTGCCTTATTATTATTATAAGTTTTTGTTGTTGTTTTATAATGACACTCTCCGCACTATACTGTAGCAGCTGCTGGATGATTTTAAGGGAAAAATTTTGGGAAAACGCACTAAATCGCACTCTCTGGAGAACTCGCTTTGCAAGAGATAGGCCTATAGACCTGAAATAAGACATTACATGAAGAAGTAGAAGGAGAAGAAGAAGAAGAAGAAGAGGAGAAGGATGAAGAAGAAGAGGAGGAGGAAGAAGAAGAAGACGATGATGATGATCATCATCATCATCCGGCTACCACAGGCGTAAAAGCCCAGCCATGAATAGTAGAATGATTCGTGCATATTTATTTAGAAATATGTACAGGAAATCTCTCACGAGATGTTTTGAGGTACTTTCCCGGAGTTTAACTGTTAAGGTTGAGGTAAACCATGAAATATCTCAGGTTGGGACAACATGTTAATCTGGATTGTCTCGAATACGAAGCAGAATTGTTTAGAAAATGACCGTGGCTTTCGTTTCTGAAAATTTGCGTGAGGGTTTTGAATACGATATTTACAGACATAAAAAGAGCATTGTTGACATACGAAAGGAGAACTGTATTTGGTTCTTGTTTAAATATGTTTTCTGTTATCTGCTAATGGTCTTGAATGGACGTAATGTTGCTAGTAGTTATTATCATTAATTATAATACAAAGTGTGTTGTTTGATAAGCACATGACCAATCGAACTTCTTGCCGATTAATAGTTACATATTTATGTAGAGATAATTGTGTAGAAGTTAATTTTAGAAGTTAATTCAAGAATCTTCTTCGTAGTGGGATGCTGTTATTTTAAAATTTACTGTCTTTCAAACAGAAACCTAATACTGATAGAGAAACGTTTTCCATTTCACACTCATAGAAACGAAACATTAAAAATTACTGTTTTGTATAGTGCATTCGGATCTTCAGCGCTATGGAATTGCACCTTATGATACATTTTCTTAGAGAATAATACGAAGGGCGTCGGAATGTCTTTGCATAATGTCGACACATACATAGTTTTTGTTTATTTGTCTTATTCTCTGGTTAACTCAGTAAGGAATAAATGTTGAATTATTGTCAACATATTTATTGCTTATAATTGCTTTTATAATTTTAATCAAACTTATTGCATCTCATTTACATATTTTTGGTTTCATTTTTATGTGCGATTTTCCATCAATACTTGTACTTTTGTGCAGGATGCAATTTTGTATTATTCTCTACCAATGACACAAGCCCCTGCTCCACACTGTACTCTTTAGAAGCCTCCTGATTCTACCGCTTCAGAATATTGATTTAAAAAAACTTAAAATTATTTTCGTGTTCCTTACCAAACAGTGTAAATAGAAGCATTGCTTGCCTTTTTCACATTTTAATCAGAGATATTTTTCTGGTTTTTGTAAAGGAATGGATCTCAAACAGGCATGTTTCTGGTTTCGTCGTGTTAGAAAGGCGATCGTGTGTCAGTTGTTCGCCATGTCATTAGGTCATTATGTTGATGATCTTATCGATAATGGATCTGTTGAAGATCCATATGACACTTTGATGTCTGACGAGTACTTCCCGCTGGTTTGAAGGACTGACAGCCTTGAACTTCCTAGTCAACAGTCGGTCAGTCTTATACAGCTGCTGGACCCTGAAGGAGAAGGCGCTACGATCGCTGGAAACGTCGGTAACTTTCCAGGTATTCCAGAAGACTTAATTCTTCAGCTGCACTTCTCTGAGAACCACAAATCTCGCGCAATAGAAAAGTTCTTAACGCTACAAGAAGAAAGGACCTAAGATATCATCATCGTCATCATCATGGGTGACGAGTTAGGCCTCAATGGTCCTGTTTCGACCTCGTCTAAGAGTCTCTCCGAAGGACTTCCAAGTCGTATTTTTCAATTTGGTCTATAATTCAGCATTATATTTGGCACCCTGTTGTTCATCTTGTTACTTAATCTAGGTAATTTTATTTTTATCTTCTTAGTTTCTCTTCAGCTGGTTCTGCTTTCATCTCTCAAAATTACCTCATTGCTTTTGTGTATCCCGCTTTGTTCTGAAAAATTGTATCTCTATTGATCTCAGATTTTTTTTTAATCCTGTCTCTGATTCCATATTTCGCTGCCGTGTAGAAGAATGGGGAGACTTAGTGCGTTATGTACTTTTATTCTTAAAGATTCCTGAACTAAAGTCGGTTAAAAGTGTTGTTTAAAATTCCCAGTGTTTCAGAAAATTTCGTTACTTATTTTTGAGTGTCTTTTTCACTTTCTTAAGAAATTTCACAACCAAAATGTCACTAAACTCAAAAATAAATAATTTGAAAATTTGAATATTGCTTATATTAACAAAAGAACCGGAATAGGGTGGTTGGTATAGTGACTGGGATACAGGCAAGGCTAGCCAGAAAAGGGGTTCTATTTCCGGCAGAAGTCAGAGTTCTATTTGGACTTCCAAAACTTCCAGACCGGCTTTAGGACTTACACAGCCCCCGCTGTAATGAACATCGGAAGCTGTTCCCGCGCTGGGCAAAGCGGCCAAGACGTGAAGCTAAGCACTCACCCCATCTAGCGCCGAGTTTGAGAATGATTGGACTTATACTTCCACTCTTACATATACTTTCGTGGCGTATTCAAGGATGTCTTTTCCTTCTCATCTTTCCTTTCTGCAATCACAAAATTCCTGCATCGTTAGGCTAAAATCAGTGAAGACAAATAGCTTTTTAAAAATAATGGTTCATTTCGTAGTGGCCTATATAGCGACAACATTACAGATAAATTGGAACATGGTAAGGTAAAGCAGTACCGTTACAGGCCCGGAGGGGCCCAGAGGGTTCCAGGAAGTTAAGGTTCCCAGATTTCGTGACAACGGCACAGGATGGTGATAAGGTTGTCAGCCTTAAGCACCGGCCGTCTTTACCCCCAGAAAATACTCCTGGTACTCATTTCTGTTAGAGGCTGAGTCGACCCCAGGGCCATAGTGCGATCGGAGGGATTTTATGTCAATGAAAAATTCCAATGACACCATCTTGGATCGAACCAGCGACCTTCCGATATGTAGCACAGCACCTTAACCATTATGCTACCGCGGTCCCCTAAATTGGAACATGGACTGAATTAAACTGAGACCCACTCTACTTTTTGTTCTGCCTTGACTATGTTGATAGAAATGGTTGGTTTGAAGATGATAAAAATTTATTTTGACACATTTCACAGCATTTCACTTCAGTTGATTGCTGTGATCTGCTCTGTTGTGTGGAAAGATAAAACACTAGAACATCTCTGTAATATAGGCTTACAATGTTAAAGCAGCCTCCTTTGTGGCACAGGTACGTTACCTCGTTATAGGTTGAGGACTGAAATAAGGAAGAGGGTAGATAAAAAGTAGGAAGAAAATGTCTGTGCTAGTCCTGGCATCTCGTGATACCCATGTCACTTGTCAACTTGTTTAAATTTTCGGGGGTGCAATGACACGGTTACAGACAAGTGAAGAACTTTGTCTGTACCTACAAACCTTGTGATCTTAATGGGGAGTTCCAAAAATAAACGTCCCTGCAAATATTAATCTATTGAGTAATCAATACATTAACTTTCAAGTGAAAGTAAAGTTAACCTTTATTCTATTCTTCCCATTGTGAAATAATTTAAACTGTAACAAAATAAACTCTCTAGTACAAGTATAATTTTTTGTTATCAATAGCTATGTAGTTTTCATTGCAGTTTCGGCTGGCTTGGTCACATTCAGGAAACAAAAAAGGATCTCGAATTTTTTTATATTACCTGAAGATGGTTAAGACGGCCAGAATATATACTAATGAATAGTTGCCCAAGCTTATAATAAAACATGTCTCTGACTAACTCCGTGGAGTGAAGTCTTTCTTAAGGAAAAAATATTGTTCTTAGAAAATCAAGAAATTTCCAGGATTTTGTGGATCCCGCAGGTTGTTTACCACGTTTACAAAAGCCCACCAGTTCTGTGCATCCTGACCCAGATGAAACCAGTCCACACCATTTCGTCTTATTTCTTTTAAGGTACAAACAGGCTTATATATTGAGGCGACAGGACACATATATCATAGTTGAAATAACTGATTTGGTTAAAAAAAAAGAGGGGAACACTGAAGTTTCTTATCTTGAAAAAAAAAATATTATTAATGCTGCAAATTTTATCTTTTAATTGAAATAGAATTTATTTGTCAGCTTGAAAAGTAATGTTTCTGACATGCATATTGTATGCGTCCTGTACTTATGTCGGCCGGCAGCCGACTATCCTCTATGGGAATTTTCATTACTTTCCTAATTCTCTCCAGGCGATTCTCGCGATAGTACCACAAATTACACCAGGCTGACTGCTTCCATTTCCTTTCCAATTTATTATTCTTTAACGAGCCTATCATTCTTCACTGTTTATCCTGAGTACTGAGAGGGTCGATAAATTTAGCATAAATAGCGTTTCCGAGAAGATAACATCCATCCCTTATTAATAACTTTTCACAGAATTGTCTGTAATTGGTTTTCGATTCAATGCTTATTTTGAGTGGTATGTGGAAAATTTTCGCTTACGTTTCAAAGTAAATAACCGGTTGTTTCTGACTAGCGAATTACGCTCCTTTTTATACAAGGCTTTTGGACATTACTGAATTACTTTCCAGGTCTTCGTGATAAAAAATGTCCATATATACATGTGTCCGATTTTGAATGCTTACGGAGTTATGACCGTTTGAAGCTGAGAGTAGAGTGTAAGGATTACTGAAAATACATGCAACAAATTAATGAAGAAGCATAATAAGCAATAAATTTGAAATTTAACAACTTCATGAAAATGCCTTCAGTTTGCTCTGACCTGTGCTTTAAGCAGGTTTTCAAAAATGCCACCGCCAACTGCAACTCACGCTTCCGCTTAGTGAATGAGAATTGTGAGTTGCAGCTTCCGCCGTCTGTTCCTGTTACAACCGGTTCAAGGTCACGTAGCGTGAACTGCGACGCGCGGTTCACAGGAGGGCGTTTATGACGATTGCAACCACTCCCAACTCCGCAACCATCAATAATAAGATCCTTATTTATATTAATCTTTTTTTTATCATAAAGACGTAGGAATCATCTCCTGCCGTAATGTCAACAAGTCATGAATTACTCCGTATTTGTAGCTAATATTTATTATTGAACTTATCACCTGCTGAGAGAGAATGCAAGTTTCGAAACACGGCCGCGAGGACCACATTAGGAAGGCTAATGTTCGTGCTGTGTTGGTGAAGACAGACTGGTCTACAGCTAGACAAAGACGGCAGCGTAAAAGGGTTATATAAATAGGAAGTTAATAACTACACACGTAATTACAAACTATTCCTGTGTACGGTGTTCAAAAGATAACAAGCTAGCAAGTTGCTTCATTTCTGTGACTTGTAATTGACAGGTGGTCCACTCGAAACTCTACCCTGTCATGATTTTTGTGACTTCCCCACAATTCTTCCTAACAAATGTCGGAGTAGCATATCATTTAGACCGACCATTGTCTTTTGCTTCCCTCCGAACTCACTGTTCACTAATCATCCTATCGTGCGTTACAATAGTAGGCCTAAACCTGAAGCCCTTTTGTAAATAGGCTCTACTATAAGCCTATTAAAAGTGATACATATTTGTAAAGAACAATTTTATATCTAACATGGCGAATCACTCAATCATGGACAAGAAAGGAAGTAAATTTGAGATCTGAGATTCTCACAGCGGTATTAGTGGAGATTCAAGTCCTGTGGAATATTGCTGTTTTTCGGCTGATGAAGAGTTTCTGAAGATTCGAAAGAGTGCACTGCTTCAATATTCCGGTAGAAGTAGTCCAGTCTGCTCAAATTTCTTGATCACAAAAATGGAAGCATTAGGCCTTTCCGAAAAGTCAGTAAGTAGTTACCAGTATGCACAACACAACACTTCAGAAAATTATGAATCTTGAAAGTAACAAGTGTCTGAAGGATGTATCTGAAGTACAGGAAAGTGAAATACAATAATAATTCCGTTCACACTAGCGTCTGGAGCTTAACGAGCACACGGGCCAACAATTAGCATGCGTGTCAAAGGTGATGCCCACGTGTCTTGTAATTGTACGGTGACAGGTTGAGATAAGAGTTTGATCATTAATCTTAATGTGCTTGTGCTACATAATCCTTTTTACCTCGCCACGTGCTGACGTTTAAACAATGAGTGGCGTATCATTTTAAAGAAGGCAGATTACGTACGTGTGACGTAACATTGTGGCTCGTTCACCTCATCTATCCTAACAACCTGATATCATTTCAGTTGAAAAGAGCGCTTTTATGAGGGCTAAAGTTTGCCGGTAACAATGAAACTTACTCAGATATTCATGTAAAGAGCCCTTTATTTTTGTACGATTTTAACCAGATTTGGTTTCTCTCGACAGGTTTTCATAAACGTTTCCAGTGTCAGTTTTCAGTGGGAGTCGCGCTGATACATGCTGATACATGCTGATACATGCTGATACATGCTGATACACGGACAGATGTAACGTATGTAATAGCCCCTTGCTGCGACTATGTCCAATAATTCGATAGTGATAAGATCACGAAAGGCGTATTTGATCGGATTCACGTGAATAAGCCATAGGCTAAAGGCCACGAGAAAGAACACCTAAAACAAATTATTTCTTTCGTAGAGCGTGTTGCGTGGTATAAGTCTGACAATACGCTGTTAGAACAGTCAAAGAATTAGATGTCGTCCGTGTTTCAGTCCTGAGGAAAATACATGAGGCCTCATTCACAATTTCTGGCGTTCTGTTCGAAATTAGAAACATGTTGGCCTAGCCGTACTCGGGAAAACTTAAGAGCACTCTTAGCTCTGAACGATTCTGTTCTTAATTCTGTGACGACATGTTGTGCTGAACACTGAACAAGGATTAAATTTCCTGTATTGCAGATATTTAAAAATATTTTCAAACAAAAAAAAAATTACTAGTGTCTCTCTCTGGGTCCTTTATTGTGGACTTAAAAATATTATTAGGCCAATCTCAAGCTTCACAGCTACACATCATTTTTGACAAACTGCCAAGAGCACTACTTACAAACATTTCTCCACGATCGCCCTGAACTAAGTGTAGGCTACTGTGTTGTTCGATTTGTTTGTAGGCTGTATTTTAGAATACGATGCAGACTAGTATATTAGTGTTTAAGGAAATGGAAAGGGCGATTGGATTACAATGCTATAGCCCTATAATGAGGATAATTGTAATGCGTACTCTTCGCCAAATAATCCAACGTTAGGTGATGAAATTCAAGGAGGCTGCGTTGGGCAAGAGGTGTAATAAGCAAGAAACAAGAGCACTCATACTTAAGGATCGTACATCATGATGAACGGAAGAGAACTTTTGGAACGACTAAGCTTGATGTAGGAGGATGATATAAAAAGATGCTGAAATAAATAGAAAATTGGGGCCCAAACTGATTTTTACTGGAGCAGTATAGGTCTAGTAGCAGGCTGTTATGAATATGGTAATAAGCTCTCGGGTTTCGTAACAAGTAGGGAATTTTTGAGCAGCTGATCTACTGTTACGTTTTGTAAACACAACCACCACCACCACCACCACCACAACCACCACCACCACCACCACCACCACCACCACCACCACCACCACCACCACCACCACCACCACCACCACCACCACCACCACCACCACCACCACCAC
>Ga0123357_10011052_pt1 | contig 11546 bp, 9 predicted proteins | sample TergutEmb28metaG_FD_89873 | JGI IMG/M metagenome (GOLD analysis project Ga0123357, IMG submission 89873) | Embiratermes neotenicus P4 segment gut microbial communities from Petit-Saut dam, French Guiana - Emb289 P4 | ecosystem: Host-associated > Arthropoda: Insects > Digestive system > Gut ...
AATAAATTTTTTCCAAAAAATGTAAAAAGTTGTATATAAATTTTTTTTTTTTGTTTTGTTTTTTGGTTTTTTTTTTTGTTTTGGGGTGTTGGCCCTTTTTTTTTTTGGGGGGGGGGGGGGGAGGTGTTCCCAAGTACAGAGGTTATAGCGTCACAGGATATGAGACAATTAAAATGAAGTGTGACTAGGTAAGGTTAGGAAGAACTCCCCTATTCTAAGACACTGCTGTCCTGGCACTTATGTTGATACCATAAAAATTCTTGAAACAGTTGGGATTCAAATTAGGTATCTCTGCATTAAAAGTCTAGAACTTTACTGCTACACCATCCTGGTGGTGAGAGTTTGTTGTGACGCTGTAAGTAGACTAGTAGGTAAGGATGCTGGTGGAGTGGCACACACTGGATTGTGTCTCTTGCACAAGGAAGTGGATGATGTATTTCTAGTTGTAGGTGTCCTGTTCCAGAGCAACGTCGATTGCGCGATGATGAATATCCTCTGTTAGTGCGTGTGATGTTGGGACCACATGAAGATGTGGCAAAGTTGTTTCTGATGGATCGCCAGAATACGCAAGAAATTAGCAATGAGGTTGCCCAGTTCCTGAACCTCAGCATAGCTGAGTGCCGTGCCATCTTGGAAAGGTATAAGGAAGAAGAGGACCGGGAAGCAAGGAGAGTTAGGTCAAAGTAAGTGTCGCAGCCAAATATGCTACAAGCGATGCATATGCTGTGTTTCAGGATGCTGGATTCAATTCCCAAATGATGCAGCATATGGGTCAACCAATTAGGGCCATTCTTGTGCAGCCCTCTTGTGGGTTTTTTCCTTTCGCAGTTGCATTGTTGTAAAAGTTCTCGTTAAAAATTTAAAACCTGTAATTTCAATTGGAGGTTGTTCAGATTGCTCTCGGAATTTAATTTTGGTGCCAAATTGGTAACCTTTTGATGCCTAATGATGACTATAGTGGTCGTACCGCACCGCTAACCTCTAAACATTGCATTTTATATATTTATTCAACACATGTAGGTACTGAATATTTTAAACATGGTATATACTGTCCGTTTTTTCCTCTTCAAAATCCTGTTTGTTTCATAAATGTAACGTATTTGGTCCCTGTATTATTCACATTTTATATAGAGGGTGTGCTAAAATTAAAAAATATAATTCCGGTGCCAAAAGGTTAAATAGCTATGGGTGAAGATTCTGAAGGGAGGTTGCCTTACATTGAAGGTCACATTATATTTGGCAAGTGTTTTGTTTCATGGTCTTAAACTTGATAGGCTCTTAGAACAAGATATAGTGCCCCTACTTCCAGGCTTCATGGATATTAGTGTACAGTACTTGTGCTCTTGTTATGAAAGTTTTGTTTACAAGAAATGTAAAAATATTGGTAGATGAGGGAATTAAACTAGTTTACCCTTAGAGTGACTTTCATTTGACACTTACCTATTTTAAATTCTGTTGTGTAAGTTGTCATTCCCAGCCTTAACACTTGTAACAAAACACAAAATAGTTTCTGGTGATTTCAGTCAAATACAACAATATATTTTATTTTTATCATGAAGGCATGTTTCGGTCAATTGACTATCATCAGACCGTCTGTACAAAACTTAGAATGAGGTGCATGCAGTGTAAATAGCATTCATGTAATATGGGATTCCATAAGACTTAAAAATGTATAAAAATATATTTAAAATAGTATGGTGTTTATAGCCTGTGATATATCAAAGTTTTTTGTAATACTAAACAATTTTTGGAAGCTGAAACAAAATTAATATATGCAATACAATTAAAAGCTCTTCTATTTAAGTAGGGTAATGTTTTGTTATTAAAAAGTATGTACATATATTTTAGTCACGTGTTATTGCACATGATGCAATGCCAGGATTTTTGTGACTTTTGTCATAAATGTTGAAATTTGGATGGTAAATGTAGATATTTTTCAGTCTCTGTTCTGTGTTTTGTTTACATCGGTGGATGTCTTATTCGCATTTGTGTAAAGCATAGTTTTTTTTTAACCAAGGTAGGAACCATTGGTTTTTGCAGTGTATTGGAAGGCTCGGCATATACGTGTGTGCTTATTGCATTGTAACTTGTGGCATTAAAAAAAACTTAACACCTGTATTGATTGTTGTCCATTCTCCTGTCTCTTGTTGGAGATCAAACCAACCACTGTACTTAATTCTGTGCCAGATGTATGTTACGTGGGGTCACCATTCCTTTTATGTTCTGGCTTTAGTTTCCAGGTTGGGTATTGGCTTCTCATTACATATTGTATGCCATACCACAAACCTTGAAAGTCTTGGCTAGTAAATATAGTGAATCCCATTTCATGTTACCGGACTGAAGACGTTTACTGTTTTGGATGTCAAAATAATTTAGTACCAAATTATTCCCATGTGATTACACTATATGTTATTCTATTAGCATGTTTCCTAGTTAAGAGGATATCCCCTCAAGAAGCATGAAACTTTCACAATGCAATATATATCTTGTGTGCGTGTGGGCGTGCGCGTGTGCGTGCGTGGGTGTGTGCGTGCGGGTGTGTGCGTATGTGTGCGGGCGTGCGGGTGTGTGTGGGTGTGTGCGTGCGTGGGTGTGTGTGCGCGCGTGGGTGTGTGTGCGTGCGTGGGTGTGGGTGTGTGCATGCGCGTGGGTGTGTGTGTGCGTGTGCGGGGGTGTGCGTGTGCGGGCGTGCGTTTGCGTGTGGGTGGGCGTGCGTTTGCGTGTGGGTGCGCATGCGTGTGTGTGTGTGTGTGTGTGCGTGGTTGTGTGTGGATGTGTGGGTGTGTGCATGTGGGTGCGTGTGCGCGTGCGTGGGTGTGTGTGTGTGGGCGTGTGTGCGTGAGTGTGCGCGCGTGGGTGTGTGTGCATGGGTGTGGGTGAGTGTGTGTGTGTGTGTGGTTTTTTCCCCTGACCGTGCATCTCAGTATATTTATCTCAGTAATTAACCAACTTGATGCACAAAATTTTTTGTTTTACAATTAGTTAGTATCATGCCTCTACGTGTTTCGAGTACATGTGCTCGAAACATGTAGAAGCATGAAATAAACTTATTGTAAAACAAAAATTTTGCACACCAAGTTGGTTAATTACTGAGTTAGATATATCTTGTGTTTTGAAGATGGTTTTCACAGCAATTCTGTACCACATTTTCCAAGTTTGTGTGTGTTCAGTTTGTATCAAATGTGCAGTGACATGATGCTCACAGTTCTAAGGTTTTCATATTCACACGCACATTCTGCATCGCATGATGTGGCTTATTTGTAATTTCTGTCATCTGTCATAGTGGTCTGAAGTCTGTTAGTATTCAAGACCAGGGACTATCATGGTAATGTAAGCCTCTGTGATGATTTTTGCATTATTGCTATCAACAGAGAAAGGAATTCAGGTCCAGAACATTTTCATTGCATTGTAAAAAATTTTGAAGTCTGCGAGAGCAACCTCATGTTGCATGGGCAGTCTAAAATTTGAAGAATCAAGGTTTTAATGGAGTGTGTGTTTTGACTTTGTAGATGTTTTACTTTCATATCAGTAATTTGAAGTATTGTGAGTACAAAATTTACGTACTGTATGTGTTTACTTTGCATATCGTATGTGTGCACAGTTTTTATCATGTAGAATGATTAATTATTGAATGTTTGATCAGTAAAGCACGTAAAATATGACCTGTGTTTGCATATGCGAATGCACATTAAATAACACCCCTAGAAATCCATATTATACACAACGGGGATGACACACCTCCTAGATCCATATTATATATTCAGGCAACAAGGAAATTTATTGCATTTTTAAGATATGCTGCATAATTTCTGTTTTATTTTCTACACAATGCCGTTTATTTCATAATTTTATCTTCGTCTGTTCACATAATATTCATGTTTTTCATAAACTATGTGATAAAATGTAAACCAATCCAATAGTTGGAAAGTTAAAAAAGAAACTGAACATTGTATCAAGGTGGATACTACTTAATATATTCTGCACACAAGGAGTCACTGAAGAACTTGGTGTTTCCATGTCAACTTTAAATAATTTTGTATCAGATCTGGACACAGCGCCTGCAAAGTCTCTTAACTGAACAGCTGGGCCAAGAAAAGGTGAAAGCAGTGAAGTGTGATACACTAAATTTGTTACTCATGGAATTGTTCTGGAAAAAATAGGCTGTGCATCTAGCAGTTCTGCTCTTAACAAAGAAAAATTTGGCTTGTAATTAGGACAGTGACAAAATCACTGAAGAACTTAAAATGTGGTTTGGCTGGGAAAATGGATAATTTTTAAGACTTAACATTTTAAGACACTCTCCTGCTTAATGAGCATGATTTGTTTCATTTTCACAGAAGTGTCTTATGAGGTTATACATCTTTGTCTCCCCCCCCCCCTTCTCTCTCTCTCTCTCTCTCTCTCACACACACACACACACATATCCTAAGACTTCACTTTCTTCTGCAATACTCAACTTCTGAAAAGTGCTTTGGGAAATAATTCTTAATATTTATTCTTCTGCTGTTACAGATTTCGAGAAATGCGGAAAAGAATAAAACAAAGAATGGAAGACCTGAAGGTGAGGTTATGATGTTTGGTAGTACCCATCAGGATCCTGTGTTATAATCAGAATATATTTAATGTTGTTGAAATTGTCAGCATTGCTCTCTGTACTTGACAGGCATCTGAATTATGACTGTTCTACCTTCTGCATTGTGTTCTTAACTGTTTCGTGATGGAATCTCTGAGAGGGAAGCAGATTTTAAAATGAAACAAGAGATTAACTTAAATAGTTTAATAGTTCAGCATTCTGTAATACTGACATCTGATCTTCCCATATTGAGCCAGTTGAATAAGAACAGTGGTTCTCAAACTATTCATTGGTCCTCAGAAATTAGGCTTGGACATTTGTAATAAATATGTACCATAAAATTTAGTATGTCTGTCACCAGCAGGACCAAAGGGCTGGTGGATATCGCATTTTTGCTGGATATTAGAACATTATATGTTACGTGTATCTTAGTGTATTTAGCAATGTCATGGACAGACTTGGCCATTTAATTGTCATTTGATAAACTTTCCTCTTTTCCCCACCTGACTTTCTATTTCCTATTTTGTCACTACTTGAGTATAGAATGGTTTATATGTAATTTAAAAATCCAACAAGATGCCAGTATTTGAGTCATTTAAAAATCATATTTCCTGCACTGAATCTCATGTACACATTTTGCTGTCACTGTCTTTTCTGTTCACCACTCAAGTTTAACCCTGTTCTTGATCAACTTTAAGAATATAATACAAGCCCCAATTTTCCTCACCAGAAGAAAATTAGATTTTCTTGTTTCTTTCATACACTTTACACTTCACTATCTGATACTAATACTTCCAGCATGGATGCCATTTAGCCCCCATGCTCCATGGCTTTGAAACTTCTGCTCCCATGGATATGATTGGAGAATTTTATGTGTGACTTAAAAGCTGTGTTTCTGGCAAATGTCTGCTTGGTTGGTACATTCCTTCTGTTTCTGTAAAAAACTGGAATGCAAAATGAGTAACTGCACTATATCCTGTGCTAAGTAATATGCTGCTTGGCTGTGAAGTAGCACAGCTGTCATCTGCTGTACTCATAACCAGGACATGTGAGACTGCTTGCTGTTGATAGATGGAATAGTGAAATGTAATGGGCCTCATTTAAGCTCCAGTAACTAGAGCTTTCTGGATCGTTCAGTGCCAGATAAGCCCGATTTTAATGTTTACCATCAGCATGCCTTATGTAGTGGCCATGGAAACTTTGCAAGTTGGAGGAGATACAACCTTCCAAAAGAAATTATATATATGTAGTATTTATTCTGTGTACCTCAATAAATACATCAAACAACCATACCTGAGGACCCACAACAAATTCTCAGTTTGTATACAATTCATAACGCATGACAACAGTAACTACCCAACACACATGATACCAGCCAGGGACTCTGGCCCCATATCAGGGCACACAAACCACAAAAGTAAATTCAACAATATGTCTCTGTTCTACACATCCAGTGTAACAGCTGTAGGCAGAGTGGTGCAAGGTTGTGGAAAGGGAGGTCTGGAAGTGAGGAAAGCTTGGTACTCAAAGGCTGTCATGTTGTCAAGCCGAGCCGTAAAAATTTCCACGACACAGATGTGTTACTCTTTTCTTCTTAATTAAACCTGGATCTCAAAAGTATTAATTTTCTTTTTTGAAGAAATAATAAAATCTGCTGAAGTGAGGAGCAAGTTTGCATTTAGGAAAGAAGGACATTGAGAGAAACTTTAAGTCCAGAAGCATTTCTTTCATTTTCTGATTTGAAATTCTCTAGTGACATCTGGATTTTGTTTCATGGCTGTGAATGTATTTATGTATATATACATGTGTCTCTATAAGTTACTCAAGGCCAGTTTTATTGTGGATAAAACTGCACAATGCTAGGTATTTGCACATTTAGACTATTTAATTTCTCACTATTTTTTGTGGTGCTTTTTGGTCTCTTATTTGCTTCCAGGCACCTTGGCTAAGCTCAGAGTTGGTATTTTGAACCAGCCTGTATATTCAATGTGTTGTTCCTGATGAAAATCTGTTGCATGGGTGGATGAAATTTTCATACCCTTTCCTCCCCTGCTTGGAGTGCTGGGGTATTTGAGGTGTAAAGTACCGTGATTTCTCCATTATCCATTGATTTATAGCCCCCCACACACACACACACACACGCGCGCGCACGCACACAAAACCACAACCACCACCACACTACCAAAACACTCTGTGCGTGACATATCCTTATGTGAGACTTGTCGTAGTAGTAACCTGCTTTTATATTTGTGTTTCTTCAAGAAACGATTTTAATGTCAGCTCTTCTGTCTGCAGTTTACTCACACCAAGTATCCAGTAGTTTATTTTATGTATGCCGGAATGACAAAAGTAGGTTATATTGTGCAAGTGTATCACTCTTCTTTTCTACTGTATGCCATCTCTTCATGTATCTGAACTGTTTCTCATTCAGCACATTTTTGTACAGTTTATATTGTGAGACAGTGGACAATAGCAACATTTCCTCAGCCCTTCAGTTCTTAATTTATGGGCTTGTAACACACACCTCTCTCCACAAAAGGAGTTTGTCTATTCCTCCCTGACCCTTCTTTCAACTTCTGAATTGTAACTGTGTGTGAGTGTTTAGAGGTACAGTACCGCCAAGTCTGTATTTGCCTATCTACAATTCGTTGAAGTGTCATACCTTTAATCCTTTGTCAGACTTTTATGAAATTTGATATAAGATGCCCTGATTACAGCATTGCAGAAGTATATATTCATGAACTTTCATGTTTCTAAATTTATGATTGTGATTCAATTTATACTTCTGACAGTAAGTGTACATAAAATAAATTTAGGTTTGGATCAGTTGTGATACAGGTTTAATGAGTGCCTGTATTTATCTCAGAAGTGACGGTGTGCAGCTGACCACTTGCCACCTCCTTTTGCTGAGATTCAGAATGAATGGAGCTGTATTCCCACCTTCTAGTATGTCTTCATGGCATGTAGAGGGACAGTTCTACCTGTACCTTGTATTTTTACCCCAGAATACAACTTACCAAGTAAATATTTTGTATCATGATGCATGTTTTTTTTATATTAAGATAAGTCTAATTCCTGTGATCAGAACAGGCGAACCTATTATTATTATTAGTAGTAGTAGTTTTATTTTTAACACATGAATAATGTAAATTCTAATGTTTTGATTCATTTATTTTTACATATATTTTGAGTTCTGTTTTTTTTACTTAAACCTTCAAAAAAATATTAACTCTTTCCCTGACGCTGGTACAATTTGCACTGAGGCGATTCCACCCAGTGCTTGGCATTGATGTGTTTTAACACTTTGCTGAATGGGCTCACTGTCCTAGCTTCAGCTTTGCGTGACTGGATGTATGAGTACAATATATTTCCCATACGTTGGTGTGGGTCTAACCTAGAATGTGACTGTCTTGTTTGGTCAGCCCGATGATGTGGGTTTGTATAATAATAAATGATGTAATGCGTTCTTAGTTATACCTCTTTCAGGTATCACATTTACTGTCAGCTGTGTTTGACTGTTCTTGTAACTCAGGTACTCAACATTGGCTTGTGAATTCGTCTCTGTACATGAGAGAATGATGTACAAGACCCTAAAGCTCTTACACATGTATCCACAGAAGTCCTAATTGTATTTTTGAAAATTTAGCACCTGATTACTACAACAGATAGAAATGTGCTGTATTTATCAAATTGTTCTGTAGTGTAAAAAATGCCTGTGTACTTTAGGCCACCACGGTTGGACCCAATAGTGTCCCTGATCACATCAAGCAGGTAGTGCAGTTTTGCCCATTTATCGGTTAATGTTCATTTCACCATACCTCGGATTTCTTGGATTATCCTTGCACAGAACGTTCCATTTGATCCCCAGATGTTCTGAAAACATAACACTTCCCAGGTCCCCACAAGACGAAGGGATCATTGGGGCCAGGAGATTGGTCCACACATAATATTTACCTTGTGAGCAGTAGGGCTTCAACATGACTTGAAATTAAGGAAATGGAGGAAAAGCTAAAATATCTGAAGAATGGAGTGTCCTGTTACTGAAAGGTCCAGTTCTACTACAAGCATGACAAGGTAACTGGGATGTAAGGTTTATGTAAACACTGCACACAGGAGAGATTGTGGAAGCAGAAAAGAAAACCAAAATGGTGAAATGAAGCCGGAAGTAATTGACTATAATAAATGTATGTAAGGAGTGGGTAGGGCAGACCAAATAGTGCCATATTACCCATGGTGCAGAAAACCTATGAAATGGACGGAGGGATGTATGTTATTTTACTACAGATGGCTGCACTAAACAGTTTTGTATTGTTCAAAAAGTCAAAGGGCTTCATACTTGACTGTATTCAGAAAATGACAGATCTAGCATGGAGAGAAGATGAGTGTGATAGTGAGGACTATGAATAAAGGTAAAGCAATCCCTGTACATGGCTTGACATGCCCTGAGGGTTTCAGGAGGTTTAGGCTCCCACATTTCAAGACAGCACATGAAGGTGGTAAGGATGTCAGCCCTACACACCAGCAGCCTTTACGCCCCAGGAAATATTCCAGGTACTTATTTCTGTTAAAGTGTGGCCGGAAGAATTATGTCAATGAAAAATTCCAGTTGACACCATTGGGTATCGAACCTGCAACCTACTGGTTTGTAGCGCAGTGCCTCAACCAACTGTGCCAGTGCGTGCCTGGGGACTCTGAACAACTGACCTTAATAAGAACAGTACTGATACTGCTGCTACACAAATGACGGTCAGTGATGGATCTAGCTGACCGTCCACAGAGTGGACTTGAAATTCGTTAAATGGTTCATATTCTGCCAAATGTAGAAAAGAAGGTTGCAACCATGACACAACATAGAGTTGGCTCAGCAAATGAATGAAGCAAAGAAACCAGTGTTACGTGTTTCTTAGCAGTGGCACTTTGCAAAACACCGTGTTTCGGCAAATGTTACAGAAGAAACTTACAAAACAGATACATAGAACTCTAAAATCATTCCAGACATTTTTACATGTCCTTTAAAACTATTACAAAATGTAATTGCATCCTGTTAAAATGAAATTAACATTTGTGACTCAGTTTTGTTTAAAAGGCCTGTTGAGGTGCTAGTGGCATGTCAGGGAAAGGGTTAACGGCTATAGTTATCTGGGATGGAACATAATGTAGTTCGGTGAACAGGTACCAGTGAATTGGAGGAATCTACCATGTTAATATGTGGTGTAGAAGGGAATGTGAAGCATTTGAATTTCAGGTGACCGTGCATCGTAATAAATTCTTATAATAAAACCAACTAGATACGCTAATTTCTCAAATTTATTTTTGGAATAAAACTGTACATGTTTTGGACAGTTTCTCTGTCCATCATCGGGAGTTTTTCGCTGACAGCTTGCAAGCAGGATCAGGACAATGTCCTGATCCTGCTCGCAAGCTGTCAGCAAACCTGTATGACATATACCATTGCTGTATGTACAGCGCAAAACTCCAAACGTGTAGAGTTTTATTCCAAAAATAAATTAGAGAAATTAGTGCATGTAGTTGGTTTTATTATAAGACTGTGAAGCTTGTTTTTTTGTTACCATATCTAACACAACTGTGAGAAGGTTTGAGAACCACTGTACTAGTACTTTATACCAAGTTGTATCAGAATGGGAGATGTGAGTGCCATGGATACAGAAATTGTAGCCCACACATACATATATTTTATTTACATTCATTTATGTCTTGCATGTGCAGTACAAAATGCTTATTTGTAACATTTTTTATCGTTAACAAACGTTTATTTTTAGAAAAAACTTTAGGTGAACAGACCAGTAACATGAATAAAACATTAGTGGTTACTGTAATGTTTAAATACTATAATATACACTTCGAATAATAATAGTAATAGAGAAACATTGCTGTTAATGAAGACAAAATAAAGAAATTGTAAGTCGGCTAACTTCAATCATTCCATATCAGTATAATGTTACTCGTTTTGATTTCTTTCAAAAGGCATGTCCATTTAACTTTCCTCTTGCATGTTATTTTATTAGAAAATATTGAGTGATAATTACAAAGTGTCTTCCAATAAGAAAGCACTTCATGTTCAGTTAGCTGTTTCCACAGGCATTAGTGTTGAGTACTGTCTGTGATTTGCAAACTTTTCCCCTCTCCTTCATGCAGTGACTAGCCAATAGTAATGTTTAAGCAGTAGTAGTCTAGTCACTGAAAGGTAATAAAAATGAAAAAGTTTCTAATTTTAAAACAGTACTTTTTCTGTCTGTAGTTTGGTATACTATAGCTCAAGCCAGAATTGGGGTCACATTTTATACTTAAGTACATGATAGTTGTGTATGAAACTGTATTTGTAAAAAATAGTATAAATTATGTCCCATATGTAACCATTGCCATTCACTTTTCATTGTTAGTGTGTAAATGTTCAGTTCAACACCTCGCCACAGATGGACAACCTGCAGTTCGGACTACTGTTCTTGCACTCTTGTTGCAAACAACTTCCATTGCAATGTAACATAATACTGTATGGTGTACATTGACTTTATAAATTCTTGTGAGTAATTTTATGCTAGCCTTTAAAACTGGAGTGTTTATGATTGGAATGTTACCCCTGAATTTGTCTGGACTGTGGTGTATTCTGTGGTGGTGGTAAAGTGTGGAACCATGCAGTTGTGTGTCTGGTTTGTCTGTCTTATTGGAGTCTGATATATATATATATGTTAATACTATAATTTTGCCTGTTGTTTTGTATGGGTGTGAAACTTGGTTGTTGACATTGCGGGAGGAAAGGAAGCTGAGGGTGTTTGAGAACATGGTGTTGAGGAGAATGTTTGGACCTAGGAGGGACGAGGTAACGGGGGAGTGGAGGAGATTGCATAACGAGGAGCTAAATGATTTGTACTCCTCACCCAGTATTGTGTGGGTGATAAAATCGAGAAGAATGAGATGGGCTGGGCATGTGGCGCGTATGGGTGAGGAGAGGGGG
>Ga0123357_10011053_pt1 | contig 11546 bp, 8 predicted proteins | sample TergutEmb28metaG_FD_89873 | JGI IMG/M metagenome (GOLD analysis project Ga0123357, IMG submission 89873) | Embiratermes neotenicus P4 segment gut microbial communities from Petit-Saut dam, French Guiana - Emb289 P4 | ecosystem: Host-associated > Arthropoda: Insects > Digestive system > Gut ...
CCCGACGGTCCTCAAATCTCTCCCCCCACCCTTGGTTCTGCAATTTCACACAAACACCGTCAGCATCACAAACTTCCTCAGACGCATCTTCCAAGCACTCCAAGAAGACGCCCAAGGAAAATAAATCTGACGATACTCTCCATGTGCACCGCAAACATCACTGTAAAACTCATTGTAAAACTCTGTATATATCCCGTGGTATACCTGGATGGTAAAACACGGGTTGAAAACAATAAAAGCAAATTTAAAAAAAAAACATATAGAGAAATGTATTAAAATAAAGAATTTGTGTATCAAGTTGGTAAAAAAAAAAAAAAAAGACTATCAGAAATAAGGATGTTAGTTGCAACTCTGAAACACACCATCTGTTCTACCTTTCACTGGTTTCTCCTGCCTCCACCTTCTGTCAGAACTGACATCCCAAAATCTGTTACAGAACTCTGTGAAAGACATTACTCCAATCCACCCAACCTCATACTAACACCCTGCCCCCAAGATCTATTTTGATAACATGCTCCCATCTAGCAAAATGGCAATTCCCTTGAATTTGTCCAAAACAAAATACCACACATTCCAGTCACTATGTCCTCCTTGATTCACTCCTATCATAAAATACCAAAAATACAAAATATGAAGCTATTTATTATGTCAATGCATATATTTCTCAGGTCCAAATATCCTCCTTGACACTTCATTCTCGCAGCCTTCAAACTGTATTACTCCCTCACAGTAAAAGTTTACTACAATCATAAAATGAAACAAATTAATAAATTCTTCAGTCAAAAGAGAAGAAATGGTTCACAAAATGTCTGAACCGAATGCCAGCAGCATCATGCAAATGCAGCACCCCTTTAAATGCATCACAAATATAACTGGTTTGTCAGTGCTGTTCCTATGAACCTCAACACCACCTTATTTTCAAACAGTGGTTGGCAGTTCTTACGACTTTCTTCTGCACTTACTTCCAGACAAACTTACTGGCTGTTAACTGTTTTTGTTCTTTAGAGGATTTATGTTTTTGCTTAAGTTCTACTTGCTCCCATTTTCCTGGATGTTCCTAAAGTCACAGTTTCAAGGAACAATGAGAAGCAACAACAATAAAGAATCTCCATGCTCATATCTTTCTAATATTAATTTTCCCATAGTGAAACTCCTTAAAACCATCATACAACAGAATGACATCCATTGTTACAAAACATACCTGTATAGAAGTCAAAATAGCTGAAACATCATATGTAGGACTCCATCTATTTTGCAGTATATCTAAACATATTCCACCATCCGCATAAACATTGGGGTGGAACATTTTTGAAACAAACCTCACCGTTGGAGGTTTATTAGGATATTCTTCTGTAAATTCTATTGTCAGCTTAAAGGTACCATCTTCAAACGGTGTGTCATGTGGCCTGAAATACAAATTATTCACTCAGATTACAGTTCTAACGGGATAAATATCAGACGTACAGATTTATTGTTTGCTGATCTGACACCATTCATACTAATATTCTGCACCACCAGAAGTTACACTAAACCTGGATGAATAACCAAAATTAGTTTTCATGAAATATGGTATGAACATCATAATGTTTGCAGAACAGGACAGTCAGGTAGCCAGCACTGAGCACTGACACTTCCCATTTTGAGACCCTAGTTCAAATCTCAGCATGGATATCAACTATTCTGAGTTTCTTCATACCTTCCTTCGGGATCTCAATACAAATATTGTGGTAGTGCCTCAAATTAAGGGACACCCAGTGGTGCAGTTGGATGAGGCACTGCGCTACAGGCCAGAAGGTCACGGGTTTGACTCCCGATGGTGTCACCAGAATTTTGCATTGACATAATCCTTCTGGCCGCACTATGGCCCTGTGGTTTATTCAGCCACTAACAGAAATTAGTACCAGGAATATTTCCTGGGGGGTAAAGGTGGCTGGTGAATAGGGCTGACAACCTTACCACCTTCATGTGCCGACTGTCTTGAAATCTGGGAGCCTCAACCTCCTGGAACCCTCAGGGCCTGTCCAGGCCTGTAATGGTATCGCTTTACCTTTACCTCAAATCAAGGCACCATCAATTCCTTCTACATCCTTTCATATACCACTGAAGCTTAGTTCACATTCACACATATTATGTACCCTCTTACCGCTACCAATACTAAGCAGAAGAATTGTGAACCTGAAAGATGAGAACACTGGCATTGCATTATATCCATGGAGGGTTCACAGACTGTGGTCTGTTACGGGGTTTTATTTTAGTGAAACATCCCTAAACAATGTGTTGTTGATAGCATATTTGGATCAGCTATTAAAGTTACCCTGGATGAAACCTTAAGCTGAACTGTAACAAGATACACATTCAATTTCTTGCTGCTGTGCATGCTAAAATAACAGCTGACATCTCATATATGGATGAATACAGTGCAACACAAAAGTTGTATTTTGCTGTGCATTTATTATGACATGGCTCACGTTGCAAACTGTCAAGTGCAGGACTGTACAGTCAAAAAAAGGAAGATTAAATAAAGCAAAACACCCCCGATGATAAGAGCTCTAACATGTATTGTTGTTTCTATAGTAAAACCAACAAGATGCACCAATGTATCAAATTTATTTTATTTTGGAATGACACTCTACATGTTTCAGACGGTCTATCCATCCATCATCAGGAGTTCAGGACTGTACATACAGCAACAGGCATTTGTCAAGCAGACAGCAGTATCTGTTTGACAAATGCCTGTTGCTGTATGTACAGTTTTGAACTCCTGATGATGGACAGAAAGACATGTAGAGTGTCATTCCAAAATAAAATAAATTTGATACACTGTTGCATCTAGTTGGTTTTAGCAAAGAAATATTATGAAGCAGAGCTCTATAAACGTCAAATGTATCGTTGCATAACTTACGACAAATACTGTGCATCAGCAGCAGAAGTCAAGTTCATACAGAGTTGCGATGCTGCTGCCGTAAAAGCAATAGTCTAACCCAAACAATAAATAGTCATATGACTACAGCACACTCCCCACTACCCACACAGATGAAGGAAGCAGTAAAAATATATATAAAAAAAAAACACTAATAACCCAACATATTTCATACTTGATTCTCACAACATATCACAAATTACTTGTGGTGTATTTATTTCAAGAAAAAGTCCATAATATATGTTTCTAGCAGCTGTTTACACATATCATGACAATCTGAATTTTGCTTGCGCCTGCAAAGCCAATAATATTCAAATCTCCCCTGACCAACGGACTGCAGTGAAGTACCACAATATGACTGATGCAGTCACTACTTGCACCTTCTTCACTCTCTTCATCTTCACTTCACTTCACTGCAGCAGTGACAATGTCGTCATCAGCCATACGCTGGAAACCTCTGACATACAAGTTACTTTGCAGCCACTAAGAAAGGATTTCTACAACAACAGTTTCAAAAATTTCCAAACATTCACCAAATTGGATATGACAAACAAAAACATGACTTGGAAAACTTGGCAAGTATTTTCGGACTGCAACGTGGCAATAAGAGGGTTAAAAAATGTGCAAAGGTAAGCAAAACAGATGATCAGGGGTATACTGTATAAGCACACACCTGGGACTTTGGATAAAGCATATTAAGTGAAAATAATAATATCTCAAAAAATGTGCAAAATAAAAATTCCGTTTCGAATAATATTAAAGCTCCATTACTTCAAGTACAATTTCTTAATCAGTTTAAGTACAACTACCACCTTACGCAGGACAAGCAGTGGTGGACTTGGTTGAGGCACTGCACTACAAGCTGCAAGGTTGCAGGTTCAATTCCTGATGGTGTCATTGGAATTTTTCATTGACATAACCCTCTGGCCGCACTTTGGCCCTGGGGTTAACTCAGCCTCTAATAAAAATGAGTACTGGGAATATTTCCTGGGGGTAAAGGCAGCCGGTGCGTAGGACTGACAACCTTACCACCTTCATGTGCCAAGTGTCTTGAAATCTGGGAGCCTCAACCTCCAGGAACCCTCAGGGCCTGTCCAGGCCTGTAATGGGATTGCTTTACCTTTTATCACATTATGCAGTATGATGCCATGTAGTTTTATTAGAAAGGTAACAACATTTGGCAGAATCTTGCTACCTCCATTTAAGGGCAGATGACTTCCCCATACATAAATACCAAACATGGAAGCGCACATGCGTGCGTGACCATAACTCCCAGTACTCCAGGCGTCGGAATTTATAGCCGACGTGCGGAAATACACCTACACTTGAAAATGAACTGATCCGAAACACAGTGCTGGAGGTGGGTCAGGTGAGTTGCAATAGGGCACACATGCCATGCAGTTTGGACCAGTGAGTTATGGAAGAGCAACTCACAAGCATTTATGTGAACTATGACCTTTTCAACTGCCAATATTTGTGTGTGTAGATATGCTTACATGTTATCATGTCCTGCAATAGGTCACAAATTACTTCCAAATATATCACAGAATGATATCCTATGGTATCTCATGTTACATTTTCAGAAAAGAAAGTAAAGAAACACATGGACACCATCATCTGTTCATTTATACCTACGGGTAATCCAGCTTCCTCGTACTTGCAGAGAAACCTTCAAGCAAGAGCGATACAAATTCTGGGATGGTCAATAAAGCAGCAATACCAGGGGTGCAGAGCTTTTAAAAATCAAGTTCCAAACCGAGAACCCACAAATCAGGTTATAACACACAAAATTTTGTCACCTGTGTGACCTGGCACCAAGATCTGTGAAGGAAGTGTGACAGAGACAGAATTCCCATCCCTGCCAGATATCACACCCTGGACATCCAGTATGTACGTGCATGCATGAAACTGTGAATGTGTGCACCCCCCCCCCCCAAACAAACAAACAAACAAACAAACAAACACTGTTACACATTTTTCTCAACACCAAACACTCTGCAAAGGGTGCCAGCATTTTTCACAACTTCCCTTTAGTACAAGATGGTTATAAATTACCTTTACGTATATAAAAATGTATTCTCTCCCGGTAAACCAAAAAAAAAAAAAAAAAATCTGTACAGCGTACATGCAATAACACATGTACATATGACCATATACATGACAAACTTAAATTGTGTATTTTAGGTACTGCAGACTGGTCACCATTCTAACACGCTGCGTCACTGAACCAAATCTCCTAAGTGACAATCACCTGTCCTCTATATTGTACACATGTTCAGGTATATAACTCACTTTTTGCTCAGAATTAATTTTTAAAAGTGTAGAGATTAATTTTGATCACCCTGTATATTCCTGCATATGAATTTCGGTTTGGTTTCTGTACTCTGACATATCAATGGGTAATCTGTCTCAAGCTTCTGAGACAACACAGTGGTACATCTTCAACAGTCAAGTGTCCAAGAAGAAATAACACGGAACATGGAAAACATTCATACAAAAGCCAACAGGGGAAATGTGTAAAATGCTTTGTAAAATAAATGTGTGTTGCAGACTACTACAGCAAACCAATCTGTGCCACTAACCCTTCAATATCGCTGAGGTCAACATTACATTTCAATTACTACCCACGATCGAGGTACTTTAAATATGCAGACCCTTAAAAGCATTCACAAATGTGTGGTGCATCGGAGTGAATGGCAAGTGAGCGATTAAAGATCCATACCTTGCAACGAAGTTATGTAACAATCAAGCAGAAGTTGGGTTAGCACATGTACAGATTTTCAGCCAGTTACCTGCTTGAGTTATACAGCAATGAACAAGAAATGAAAGAGTGGTTGTGATTTGCGGTCTTGATTATATGTGACACAACACAGGCATGGCTTATTGTTGCATACACTTTTCCAGGACTTATCTCGAAAGTCACAACAAACCTCAAACAGCACACCAAGTCTCCAGGTGAGACTTTTAAAAACGGCAACCTCCAGAATTTTACCGACATCTTTTACAAGATCCCGAAATCACAATGATGATGATGATGATGATGATAATGATACTCTCCATATTATTCAAAGTGTGTTACAATGAAAATACTTTAAGCACACTCTCGAACAGGTGCAAGACTTGCCAGGTCTGTCCACTGGGAATTATTTAATGATTCCCCGCCAACTTTATATACCATTTACTGTTGCGACATGACAGGATGAAGACGTACAGCGAAATGGGAAGGTCTGGGAAAGTTACATTCGATGAACAAGTTGGTTTACACAGCAATATTTCTGTTTCATGTTCAGAACACCAGCTATCCTGACCAAGGATTTTCAGAGATATCCTAAGAACTTCCACGCAAACGCTGCAACAGTACCTTAATTAGGCCACAATTACTTCAAATCCTCTCCAACTCACCATCCATCAATCATTCTACCATTCAGCAGTATATGGTCTTTGATATTGGCAGAATCATAAAATGTCCTCACTGTCCGTCTCAACCTTGGCCACACAGGCAGCCCACATCTTGTCAAATACAACTTTTCCCAGACAAGAGGGAAAACGCTGTCCTGCACAGCTACAGGCATGGGCATATAAAAACAAAAGTAGCTCCGTCCATCAGTGGCTATATTTGGGTTTAAAGGCGAAACGACAAAGGTTAATCACACCCTGTGTCATAAAGTCACATGCTGAATTGGAGGTACAGCTCCATTCATTCCTAACCTCAGCACCTGATGGATGTAAGAGTTCAACTTCAAGCTCCAGCTACTTTAATCTTATGAAAATGCTCCAGCACCCACTGAATAAGGGCTGAATGAGCCCCAGAGCAAGTACAGATGTTCTGGGGAAGACTAAAATCTCTTGTCCGAACCCAGAATCAAACCCCAATTCCTCGGCCACCCAGCCCACAGCCTTGTCACCAAACCAAGCTGGCTGGCAGCATCATTAAATACAATAAAAAACAAATAAATAAATGAATAAGTTCACATTCATAATCTACACCTATGCTGTCCCCCAAAATTTGCATCCACGGAACTAAATACCAATCCTGTCAGGAGACAGATGATACTATGTTCAAGACAGAATCTATTAACAGCCCAGAAACAAATCCTGTGAGCTACAGTTTGAACTAACTTCCTAACTCTACACTTATTAAATTTGTCATTATTTGGTGTGGTGCAATCAATCAAATTCTTACTTCATTACTAAGAAATTGTGTGTGTGTGTCACAGACACTGCATGCCTCCAACGGGCATGTGCTCAAAATGTCAATAAATTCTATACAAAACACTACAACTGTCCTAGTCACCAATAACAGCTGCACATTTATTCTGCGACATACCCAAATATCACAGCATTCCAGATCATTATGTTGTTATCTGTTGGTGCACCACTCACTCCTGTTGGCGGATCTTCTTGGAGTCTACAAACAATAAACAAAGTAAACATACTGTGAAAAAACTGTAATGTAACACTGGTAAATCAACACCTGTAACTAATTACTGATGAATGAGACTGTTTCCCTTTGCAGTACAATTTAAATTTCAGAGGCTCTACAGCATCAAATAAGATGGGAAGATCATCATGAAGTATTCGCAAGATATGGAAGAAAATGGGAGTCATCTGAACACACACACACACACACACACACACATATATATATATATATATATATATATATATATATATTACACACTTCAGCCAGTGAGAGAGATAAAAATGATGAAGAAAGTTAAGTCCAGACAAAATTCAAATTCATTATCTCCCAAACTGAAGTCTGAAGTATTCTCTAGTATCTTTATTTCACTAACTTTCAAGTTCTGTCCATTAATGCATATCCTACAACAGGGGAACACAAATCCTCGGTGCCAGGTCACCACGGCAACTAAATTTTTACAGTAGTACCTAATGTTTGTATGTCCTCAGTATGGAACTAGCTTCCTGTCACCCTTCTGGCACCTACAATTTGAGGGTGGCTCCTAGACCTTTTGAAAATTTGTGTACCCCTGGCTTACAATACCTGAAAGAATGAAAATCAAATCAAACATAAAAAGCATTTCAACTTTACTTTAATCTCTACATCAGACATCTGAAATGACAATTACAAAAACTATAAGAAATTCACATCAATAAAATCAAACTATACGGCATAAAGTTTCATCTGCTGTGTTCTCTGCATGGTAGCCATGGTAACAGAAGAAATTAAAGCAATTTGCTAACCAGAATGCCACAATACAAATTAGCCTGCACCTGTACCAGTGTACATAAACTGGCGGTCACATCTCCACCAAGAAATCAGATCATGACACCACGCTAGAAAAACAAATAATTCGCTGGAAGTAAACATTCCAGCAAGGCTTAATATAACATGAAGTTTGACACAATAAAACCCCAGAACATACCCACACTGTTTTTTTTTACTGGTTCAACCCACTGTGCAAATACTCAAATGTGTCAGTAGTACAGTATCAGTCAGCACAACACTATTCATCAGTTTATTCAAATATATCCAACTGCATGTATCAACTTCACATCAAGCCATTATCAAGCTCATATAAACTGTGCTTACATCTTACCTTCCATGGAGGTACAAGATACCAAATCTTTATAAAAAATATTGTGATTGATACAGTTATTCAATATATAATTTATATCACCTGAATATTGGCTTGATATGAAGCCAGATCATGCAGCTTGAGATAAGAGTACTGTATTAACTGATCAAGTGTTGTGCCACCCAAAATTCTTCTGATTAATCATGCACTAACCACCACTGTAACATTACAGCAACCAATGAAATACATAACATCCCCTCAATTTCAATCATCAGAACTGATACAAACTGAGTAAAGTCTGATCCCATCTATTTTCTTTCAAACTGTCTTTTTAAAGTGTCACTTCCCTGTGGATGGCATCAAACATTTCCACCCTTACTGCTACTGCAAGGCCTACAAATCAGGCCACATCCTCCTCCTCATTCACATTCTTAACCAAGAAAATATGAAGCTCAGCAGGCCAGTCATGGTCACACCTGGCTTATACGTACACCCCAAGCCAAACCTCCGTGTACAAACAACACTGTGATGGCAACTATGACTGTGATCCTATATTAAACGAATTCTGTAAGATACATGATGTAAGCAACAAAGAAACAAAAGCTCTATTATGATTACCTTTGTATATCCACTTATACAAATTCTTTCACTGAAGAAATTACAGTATCTTGAACAGTTCATAAATAAAAATTACACATACATGGTTAGGGGTTTCACCACTACACATTACTTCATTGGTTTCTTGGAAAATACTCTGAAATTGCATTTTACTGGTAGGTATTTTCTGGCCTAAAACCCTGCTATCTAGATTCATTGGATTAGAGTAAAAAATAACCACTGTCAGTAACATTTGCGAATTCCTCACACCAAAGAGTATTCACAAAAGGACACTGAAATGACATGATGCAAGCTTATTAATTCGAGTGGAGACAATATACTGACCTTCCACTTCCATTTTCACAAGGCTTCCACCATTATTGAATATTAATTCGTTACCAGACCATTTCTGGGTCATATAATATAAATGATAAATACTCCAATCTGAAGTTAAAATACACGTAGTTGCGATTAATATCAGTACAACCGTAAGTGGAAGGTTTTCAACTGCTGCTAAATGAAAATAGTGAAGTTTCAAGTCTGTCGCACGGAATACTAAGTCACTCGACTCACCTCTTAAAATCTCGCATTAGACGTCTCCTTGCTGGAGTGGACATTATTTCTAGTCCGCCTAAATAAAAAAGAACGAATTACGGAGCCGTTTAAATACTTCAAAATTTAAATAACAAAATTACAAATAACTGGAACAAAGGCCCAGTTATCCGATCTTCAATTCTCCATTCCTCCACACAACGAACTTCAGGATATGACGTTATACGTGAAATACGCTCCTTACCCTATCGGTTACCAGTGCTTATATTGTTATTTTCACGACAAAAACTGTAACCAATACTACAATATACCAATCCACAATTTCATATTCAATTCCAGACGCTAAACAAAACTACAAAAACCTGACGAAAAGACTGTATTAACAAGCAAAACTTTTACGAAATTCACGGCAAGGCAGCAAAGATAACTATGCCCACATTTAGCAGCAGGATCAGCTCAGAGGCACGGATTATCTAAGGCTCAGATGAAGGGGCATGTCACGCGTAGACTGTGTTGTGGACTACAACATAGATAACTGAAACCAAAGAAAGTATCACAGTCACCGAAAGGACATGAAGGGACAGGAGGTCACGCATATGGACCATACTTAATCTGTGCTCGACATGTACAGTGTTCGGTTTAACAAATATAAGGGTGAGGGGGGTACTTTCCCCCCCCTGAATATTCGTTTTCCAGTAGGAAAAGTACTCATGTGGCTTCCATCGCAGTTAAGATATCAGTGGCCCCTCTGCAATGTGTGCGGGAATTTCGAATTCACACGTCACGAAATTTGTACATAAGTAACCAAGAATCAAAGGTCTGGGTTTTTTTTTTCTTTTTTCTTCTGGCGGAGGTTACTTTTCAGTTTTATTCATTGACAGAAACGTTAAGCTTCCAGGCGTCATTATTTACACATTCACAGAGATTAGGAATTTAGGTTTCATCTCATGGTCACATAGTAATGAACATTAGGGTTTGAAGGATCACATCAGTGACGTTTGCCTTCATTTTGTATGTTAATGTCATACAATGAAATTTTTTAAACATGTATTACCACAAACTCAATTTTACACGCATATAGCACCATGATTGGGCGGCTCTGATTGGGCTGTGGATGGGTTTTTCTTCTGTACCTATACTCTCAGTGCCTTGCTTTTGTAAATTGTTTCATATGCCATTAGGTATAATAATGTTACTTGTATAACTTACCAAACACCAAATGTATGTTGCTGAACAGGATAAATAAATAATAATAGTCATGTAATTTAACCTAACTAAGAATTTCCAAGGCACACACAAATCTGAACAATGTAAGATGTAATGCTAGCAGACATTTTAGGAACAAAAAGAAGGCATATCTGAAAGCTAAAATTGAGGCACTTGAAACTAACAGTAAGGTCAACAATGTATAGGGGCATTAATAACTTCAAGAAGGGATACCAGCCTACAACTATTATAGTAAACGACAAGAAAGGAGAGTTGGTTGCAGACCGCCACAGTATTATGGCGAGGTGGAGGAACTATTTCTCCCAGCTATTGAATGTACATGAGGATAATGATGTTAGACAGGTAGAAATAAACACAGTAGAACCACTTGTGCCTGAGCCAAGTGCCTTTGAGGTTGAGTTGGCTATTGGAAAGCTAAAAAATCACAAATCACCAGGTACTGATCAAATCCGAGCAGAATTGATTAAAGTAGGGGGTAGGACAATTTGCTGTGCGATTCATAAACTTATTATTTTTATTTGGAATAAGGAGGAATTGCCTGAAGAATGGAATCATAGTACCTATCTATAAGAAGGGGGATAAAACAGATTGTAATAACTATAGGGGCATATCACTATTGCCAATTACGTACAAAATTTTGTCCAACATCCTGCTCTCAAAGTTAATTCCATATGTGGAGGAAGTTATTGGGGATCATCAATGTGGATTCC
>Ga0123357_10011055_pt1 | contig 11544 bp, 8 predicted proteins | sample TergutEmb28metaG_FD_89873 | JGI IMG/M metagenome (GOLD analysis project Ga0123357, IMG submission 89873) | Embiratermes neotenicus P4 segment gut microbial communities from Petit-Saut dam, French Guiana - Emb289 P4 | ecosystem: Host-associated > Arthropoda: Insects > Digestive system > Gut ...
ATCCTTCCGATCGCACTATGGCCTTGGGGTCGACTCAGCCTCTAACAGAAATGAGTACCAGGAGCATTTCCTGGGGGTAAAGGCGGCCGGTGCGTAAGGCTGACAACCTTACCACCATCCTGTGCCGTTGTCTTGAAATCTGGGAACCTTAACTTCGTGGAACCCTCTGGGCCACTCTCGGCCTGTAACGGGACTGCTTTACCCTTACAATGTTAAAATGTTTGCTGTGCGTCTCGGCTACATTGGCATGTGATGGGGAGAGTAGTTACTTGGTGTATTTTGTGTTCACTGAATCAAATTATGATTATGAATGAGACATTGGCGAAGAAAAATAAAATAAAAAGTGGTGGTGTATTTTATATGTTTTAACGGCACACATTAACCTATACGAATGCTACCAACATTGACAATGAAGATGATGAGGGGTGAAGTGTAACAGAAGGTGGAAAATAAAAATGTGTTCTGGAAATATTCGTAAGAAATGGGGTAGGCGAGATGAAAAAAGGCATGACTCTAGGCCAAAAAGAAAACATAATAAATAATTATTACTTAAAATAATAGCAGTTGTCATTATTATAGAAATATGGTAAAGCAATTTAAGAATTAAAAACTTTAGCTCTTAGATGTTCAAATCGTGTGAAAATACGGTCACAGGAAGCAGACTGCATTCATGCACAAATATTAGCGACGTCGTCACTAGATGAACAGAGCAGGAATACGCTCAATCACAGATTTTTCATAATAGGAGAAAAAACACATCCCACGACACACTGTAACAAACGGTCAGTAGCTACTGCACACATCATTATTGAAGACTGCTGTCTTCCACGTTATGACGTCATTTAACCAGCTATAAACTGGCCTTGGTGGCTTCATATTTCTTCTAACATCCTGTAACACATTCCTCCGAAACGTCGGTAAATTAAATACCAGACTGCATGACATTATAATTCAACAGAAGGTAAACTTTTATATTCACGCAGGAAGACCTCAAGTCTGGTGTTAGTGACGGATGCAGTATTGTAGCTGATGCAATAAAGTAGAAGGAACTGGAGTTCGTGGGAAACGTGGTATCTACGAAGTATTCATTTGTAAATAGATATATCATCCTAGCACGGACACGCATCAACTACACTGTTGTATGTCACAACTGAGGCAAGGTGTGTATAAACGTGACAATGAGGCGCGTTCGGGTTACCATTGTTGCCATGGAAAGATACAAGTATTTCTTATTCTGGGTGTGTGTTTGGGGACAGTTATCCTGCGTGATAAGTGCATGGGCCATATTGTCATCTGTGGCTTGTCTGGCTCAACAGTATTCTTCCACATTATCTCACACACGGCACGATTCTCGGAAAAAATTTAAAAAGTACTGAACATAAAATGTGTTTTGAGTTTCTCTACAAGTTTTGTCGGGAACACTTCTCATTCTAAGAATAATTCAGCGAGATACCGTAACTTTACATACGTCTTCATGTAAGGTACCCGTTATTCTTGTAAGATTTGAATCAGATTTGCATTTTCTGTACAGATTTGACGTTCAGGTGACCTGCATCGTGATGCATTCTTATAATAAAACCAACTGTAGATGCACTCACTTCTCAACTTTATTTCTGGAATAAAACTACAAGTTTCGGACAGTTTCTCTGTCCATCATCAGGAGATTTTCACTGTACACACAACAATGGTATATGTCATACAGGTTTGCTGTGTGTACAGTGAAAAACTCCTGGTGATGGACAGAGGAACTGTCCGAAACATGTCGAGTTTTATTCCAAAAATAAATTTCAGAAATTGGTGCATCTAGTTGGTTTTATTATAAGAGTTTCTCTACATATTTTCGAAAAAATCTCTCAAATATTAAATTTCGTGAAAAATCCGTTCACTGGAAGACGAGTTGGTCCATGCGTAGAACAGACAGACTGACAGATATTACGGAGCTAAGAGTCTCTTCTGGCAACTTCGCGAACGAGCCTAAGAACTATAAAATACATATTTAAAAAGCCGTGAAAACGAATACAATAATACATAACAGATGCCGCTACATCAAAGAGAGATGCAAAATATTACGGTGACGTATAAGGAAGTATGCTGACCTAAAAACATGACTGCGTGACTCGGCGTTGAGATGCTAAGTGTGATTGTGTCAAATATCATTTCGATAACTGTATATATGTATACTGTACATAAAATGTTTCGACATACTTCAAACTTCTGGAGTTAGTTATCCACACCAAAAGAAGAAAGGAAGTTCATATCAACGTGTGTCCGCAAAGTCTTCAAGGAAGAGCCTAACAACCAGCTGACCTCAGTTCTTTAGACTTTTATCTGTGGACACACTTAAAAGCCTTTCTGTATTCACCTCCAAATAAAAATGATGACAAACTTCACCGACGCATTTTTTATGTCTGTCAAACCATTCGCAACCACCCTGGCATCTTTGAAGGGGTGTAACCGTCTATGATCAGACACGTTCAAACGCGCTTTGATTCAGCTGGAAGATATTTTGAGTACCTGTTGTGAACTGATACTTGAGAAACAGAAAGAACTTGGCAGTTATTAAATTGGAAACGTATATTACAAACGTATTGTGTTAGTTGTAAGAAAAATATTGCCCAGTTACGGTATTTATTGTTGAACGCAATCAATTCTCAAACACCCCCGGCCTACGTTCCTCCCTCAGTTTGTGCGACCAAGTTTCACACCAATAAAAACAAGAAAAAAAATATAGTTCTGTATATCTCAATCATTATATTTTTGGATACGAAGGTGGAAGACAAAAGATTATGTACCGAATAATAACAAGCAATCACCAACATCAATCTGCTCTTAATTTCATTCTGAATGGAATTATGATACATTAGGATTGTTCCCAAATACTTGAACTGTTCCTCTCCCCTTCAAATGAGCTGTTATTAACCTTTATATTGTGACTTCGTCCTACATTCTGATCAGCAGTTGACCTGTTACATCGAAATCCACACTGAAGATCACCAATAATTTCCTCTGCATGTTAAGTTAACCTCGACAGTAGGATGCTGGATAAAATTTGGTATGTAGATGACAAATCTGATATGCTTCTATAATTACCGCAAAAAAGTAGGTCCCACCGAAACTCCGATACCTGTCTACTAAATTACTCCTACACAGCGTGATATCCCAGCCGGCCTCAATCTCGATATTCAACTCCCAAATTTCAAACTCTCTCCCTTACAATAATTTGAAGGAAACAAAATTAAATTAATTGATCGTAAAATAAAATTCTACCACGTTTGTACACCCTTTAATGTAATGTACTATCACTTCCCTTTCCACTGTTCGTCCTCAACCCTTCAACGTACAACAACCCCTTCCCTAAGTCGAGGTCGAATTTCTGAGCTTAGGGGAAGGAAGGGTACGAAACTTGGGGAATGGCAGGGCATGAAGTTTAATGATAAGGGGAATTTAGTTCTGAGGGTAAAAGAGTGGGCGTGAATGCTGGGAGGGGGCCGTGTTTATCGAAAGAGAAAAAACGACGACGCATAAACATTAAATGCAGATACCTCAACATTATTACCTTGAACCTGCTACACGTTGTAACTGAAACCGAACATGTGAAGATTTAAAGGATTAATTCTAACACATAAAATGTGTGGGTCACGTACAGCAGATCGTACATTTGAGAAACAGACTGCATACAAGATTTGTGTCCGAATGCCTGAAAGAGATAGCTTTGCAAGATCATATTTAATTGAATATTCTATAAGGTATGGCAGTGTTGACCTGATGGTTGCCATTTCGTTCTCTTTACAACATCAATAAACAATGAAATATTCCGTCCAGCACAACTGCCTGTTCATTATAACATAGCTACATGTTGCGGTACCCTACTCGGACCATCACCAGGCTATCGCATTGAAACTTTCAAAAAGGTAAATGTGTACACAAAGTGTATATTTATTTTGTGAGATTTCAGAGTTATAGTTGTTCATCTTCTTCTTACCTATATTCACTTTTCGAATACACAGACAATTGTAACTGTGAGATCTCTGAAGTAATTATACATTTTGTGTACATGTCTTTTTTGAAAGTGAGGAGACAAAATGAAAATTTGAGTAAAAATATCATTTTAGATAACATCGATAGATACAATGTAAAAAGGTAAAGGTAAAGTGATCCCGTTATAGGTCCGGTGTGGCCCAGAGGGTTGGTAGAGGTATAAGTATAGCTCTACTCTTCCATGACCGCGGCACTAGAAGGGGGTGAGTGGTCAGCAGCACGCCACTGCCGCACTTTACCCCCGGGAAAGACCCGGTACCCATTTTACAGGAGGCTGGGTGGGCCACAGGGCCGGTCTGGACGGGCGGAAAATCTCGTCCCCACCGAGGACTTTTTTAAATTACAACTTTATTGATCCTTCACTACACAAATACAATGGTTGCATGGAAGATATCTCAGTAATGTTTTTGTTAACGGACTACTGTCCTTGTGTTCGAACCGCATGGTTCGTTTGTTACTCTAGGCCCTTAGGAGAACGCCGTTATGGTGGGGACGTCATCGGTCGGAGGAGTTCTTGCAGGTATGATACTGTGACTCCATTATCCTGCAGCTAGAGGGAACACAGTTTCTCCAGGTGGTGTGGGTCGGAGATTATGGTATTTCCAAGTAATTCCCACCCTTTTCGCGCCGGCGAGTTGTTTGAAATGCTTTCCTTCGGGCACGCCTCATGAAATCAGCGTAGTCGATGGTCGATACTCGGTGCCACTGTTGTGTACGGTAATATATCATGTGGGCGAGGATCCACAAAATTGCCCGGTGCCTCTGTGGTGGCCAAAAGTGAAAACTCGGACGGTCGGTCCACTCCGGTAGATTGTATTTCGGGTCCATGCGAAGGATGCTCGTTATTCTGGAACGGGTCCACTTCCAAATGTCGGCCCCTTCGCCACACTCAGCCTGTGAATCAGAGTGTCTACTCGACCGCAATGTTGGCAATTGTTCGTGGTACTTCGCTGTATCTTGGCTAGTCTGTCGTTGGTCGGTATATCATGAATAACCATAAACCAGGCTGTTTGAAGTTCCTCCGATGACCATACTGCGTGTAGGCTCCCCCCACACCTTAGACCACGGGGTGGTTGGGTGTTGTGTCATGATCCGTACGTCCCGTGCGCCTTACAGTGCCAATACCATATTGTGTAGCGATGCGTAGATACGTCTGCGGCAGCATCGGGGGCCTCATCTTGTTCGGGAGGCGTAATGTAGGCCATGTTGACGGCGTACACGTACAGGAAAGCTAGTTTAGTGGGGAACTTTGTGGCATGCGGTGGGTTTGCCTGCCTGCCAGTGAGGTTCCAGATCTGTAACCATGCTGCAGTCACCGTTCCATTCCGTTGGCCTTGTAGGTATATAGGGTATATGAGAAGCGCCGTACACTTCGCCTCAATATCCGGCATCTCCTATCCTCCCATTTGTTTTGGTCGTTGTAGTGTTGATACAGGCACTCGGAACACTGCTCCTCTCCAGATATACTATGTAATGGCGGTTGTCAGTTGTGTATATATGTTTGGGCCGGCAAGATTTGGGCGGTATACCAGATTTTGGACAGGAGAAAAGTGTTTACATAACGCATCCGTGTTGCCTGGCAAGGGCCCCGAGTGTAGGCTCTCTTTACCTGCGCTCGTACCTTCACTGTTAATCATGCTCAGGAGTCTTTAATCGTTTGCTCGATTGTGCCCCAGAAATTTGCGCCTAATATGGTAACATGGGGATGATATGCGATCCCCAAGACGGTGTCCTGTGTACACCAGCTACCTACCGCGAGGGCCTTAGATTTTCGAGGGTTGAGGCGCGTACCTGATCCTAGTTCATACAGGCGGATGGCTTCCTCTATAATGACGAAGTCAGCAGCAGAGGTCACAAAAATGCTCACGTAACCGGCATAAGCCACCACGGATGTGGGGCGTGTGCGGCGTCCTATCCTTATACCTTGTAGTTTTAGGTCCAGAAGGCGAAGGAATGGGTGGAGACACAGAGCATAGAGGGCTATACTCATCGGACACCCCTGCCACACTGCGCAGCGAATTGGTACGAGTCCGTACTGATTGCCTTTATTTGAACTGAGGACGTAGCACCTTCATATATCCTCTTGATACCGGCGATAAAGACGTTTCCAATGCCGTATGCCTGGAGTGCTTGAAACAGGTAATTGTGGGCGATCCTATCAAACGCCTTTTTAAAATCAAGGGAAAGCACGCATAAAGGGACCCTCCTGCTTTCCGCATACGCGATGGTATCACGTACCGTTGCCACCGCGTCAATGATCGTATTTCTAGGGACCCCACAGAATCGCGGCCTAGTCCATCGTTCCCACGTGCCTTTTTCCGCCCGCCTACTTGTATGTCTCGGTATATCTCCGTTGGCTCGAATGGCGACTCAAGCAGTCCCTCATACGAAGTAGGCTGCTCGCAGTGGACTACCTCCATCAATTTTTCCACGCTGGCATCGTTCACCTCTATTGTGTCGTACATGTTCCGTAGAAAATTTGTAAGAGTCTGTGCTATTCCGCTCGGTGTTGTATGCACCTGTCCTGTTCCATCTCTCAAGGAATATATGGTCCGCTCTGCACGCCGCCGTTTCGTCTGCAAGATGTGGTATATCGTCGGCTGGTCTTCATCGGGTCTATCAGCGTCAATATTGTCATCAAGAATTTTCTGTAGCCTTCTGCTGTGCAGTCGCATAATTTTTGCTTTTAGACGGCTTAAAGCATGTACCGTTTGGTCGCTGGGGCCTGGTCTCTGCAATACATCATACATGCATTCGTGTAAATGGTTCTCCATCATACAGTGGTCCCTTATGCGCTCGGCTTGTTCATGTTGGTATAATTGTCGTATTCACTTTTTACAGAGGCGGGCTCACCACATTGTTAGGTCATAAAAGTACTCTTTCTGCCATTGTAGTTCTCCCCGTAGAGTTCTCAACTTCTCCGTGCATGCGTTCTCAGTTATTACAGCGCTGTCCATTTTCCACAGCCCGCGTCCCTTCCGCATAATTGGTATGTCAATTGATATTCGTAGACATACGGCGAGGTTATTAGTAAACGGTGCCACAATGGCCTCCAAACCCAGTTTCTTCTCGAGCAGTTCTCGTGTGGTGTAAATTCGGTCAATCCTGGTTGCTCAGGATGCGGAATAGTGGGTGTAAACTTTGCGTGTGGGGTTGCCCTGCCAAGTGTCTGTTAATGTTAAGCCATGCACCAATTACGCTAATGCTCGGCTGTAGGTGAAGCCGCCGGTAGTTTCCGAAGCCTCCAATAAAGAACTGAAATCCCCACCCAGTAATATATGGCCCGTTTCACCAGTCAGCAGATAAGGCAGTTCACTATTGAAGAAACGCTCGCGTTTCTGCTTCATCGCCGTGCCAGATGAGGCGTACACATTAATTATCCAGAGCTCTCTGAATTTGGCTGCTGTAGCGCGTCCAGACGGACTCTAGATTAATTCCATCCCTCGCGATGATGGCGGTACCCCTTCTATTGGCGCCGACGTTATATTGTGTGGTGTATCCCTGGAAGTTATCGAGAACGTGGTAGGTGACCTCTTGTACTAGTATGATGTATATTTCTTGGCGCCTAATTCATGCGTCGATCATCGCTATTCTCGTGGTAGATGTCATGCCATTTATGTTTAAAGTGGCAATTTTTATTGAGGCCATCACGTCGAACTGAGGAGGGGAGTGGGCGAAGGGTCGACGATGGTTTCTATACTTTGTCCTTATTAGGTTGCGCTAATCACGTTCTACTCCTCGACCGTTCCCGTCGTATTCCAGCGCTTTTCTCCAATTTTCTATTTTTATTTCGGGATGGGGTTTGTCCCGGATCTTCCGTTTTACGGTCTTCATCCGGAGGGTTGGTTGCGCCGTCCGCGGGCACTGCGTCCTCGTTGTCCAGCCCGTCTGTACTTCCGACGTCTGTCACCATTTCCTGTCTAGTGCCTTCTTCTCCCTTCGTGTTTGCATGCAGGGGTCGCGCAGTCTGTCTGTTTGGCCTATCGTCAAATGCCGTCATTTCTGCGTCCACGGTTACGACTTCTTGGGGGCCATTATAGGTTGTGAAGTCGATTGGGTTTGCGTCCTCGTCCTGAGGCGTCAGATTATTCCTTCTTTGGTGTGTGGGGCCCTGTTGTTCCCCACCAATATCTAGCGGGGCGTTTGTGGGCTTCAGTTCGTTAACAGTAGGGAAAAATGCCGATGCCTGGTCATGCGATGCGGTCTGGGGAACCACCTCAATTCGATTGTCCACAGTGCCGTGCCGGTTGTGGGCGCCTTTAGCCGCGACATGGGCCCATGTATTGGGGGTCGAATCTGATATTACTATAATTCCTCCACGCCTTCTGGGGCATGCCTGATTTGTATGTCCACTGTCCCCATACCCGTAAGATGTAGCTGGCTGGCCGTCATAAGACGATAATGCTCTGTGCCCTGAACTGTTCATTTGGGACGGAAGGTATTTTGCCAGTTACATCATGATCACTTTAACCCCGTTAGCTACCTTGTAGCGGTATGCCTTAGGCCATATTTAATCCTGGATCGAGACAATTTCCCCATATTATGCTAATGCTCCTCGAGTGGATCTTTCAGTCACTTCTGGGCGTTCCGAATACGCCGCATTCCCATGCCGGCCACCTCTAGACGTATTATTGACACTTCCCCTGTCACGTGTCTGTATTCAGCAATCCCATTCGTAGACTGCAGAATGTTCTGTATGTATATGTCATCTACGAACTTCAGAAATACGTGTCTTTTTATCCCATCAATCTGTATCATAGTTAGTGATTGTTCCGATATCTCTAGCTGGTCATGAATCCATTCATGTACTTCATAAGCTGAAATACGTGGACTATTAGGGTCAAAAATACATGCCATTGTAAGTTGTCGTTCTGCCATGGTCGATCTTACAAAACTTGCCCTCTTTAAGCACTACACCACACGTTGTAAACACTCCACGGACTCAGCCATTACTTTCACTGCACTTCGCAACGTGAACACTACAATACACACCGACAACCTTTCTCCTTGCCTGTTTGTTGTAGACTGATTCGATCCCAGACCGTCCAGCCCGCAGCTCAGTCGCTATACTGACTGAGCTACCCGGCCCACAGATACACTCTATGCAGTTTTAGTTAAAGCAGTAGCTTTAAGTGCCGGTCCCAGTGGCCGCGCGGTCTAAGGTGTAGGTCTACGGCCGCTCGCCTGCTGAGATCGTGGGTTCGAATCCCACCGGGGACATGGATGTTTGTTGTCAGTGTTGTGTGTTGTCAGATAGAGGTCTCTGCGACGAGCTGATCACTCGTCCAGAGGAGTCCTACCGACTGTGATCCGTCGTGTGTGATCTCGAAACCTCAAGAATGACGAGGCTATGGCCCGCCTTGGGCCGCAGTGCTACAGGGAGGAAAAAATGAGCTTTAAATAAACAAAGTTCCTTAACTTAAATACAAGGATTTGTTTTTCAAAAGCAATTATAAGAGCCTCGTGTTACAGTATTGTGTTACACAACACCATGCAGTAATGTCTCATTGATCCCCGTCGCGTACAGAAATCATTCCCATTGTCTGTTCTGATAGTTTGTTTAACGCATGAAACACTTTGCTAATGTCACTGTTATTTGGTCCGTTTGTGAGGAAAACACAAACGTTCAATCAAAACTTTTACGTCCCTGAAAACATGTGAACAAATGGTTTTCTTGCATGTACTTTAACACATAAAACATACAGAAAAACATTATTAATTTGACACACTAATTTATTACTTCCTTTCAGATATGACCAATTTCACTCCTTTTTTTTTTCTTCTTCTTCTTCTTCGTTTTATTTTTCTAAACATAATCAAAGAGAAGGTACGTAGCAAACTGTTTCCAATTGATCTGTATCTTTTTACTGGTCAATTTGAGACTAGCAACAATCTATTTTCTGAACTCAGAAAGCTTTATTGATAAAGTAATTAACCCGCCTTCTGCGTCCTTTCTCACGTGTCACATGTCACAGAAATGTTAAACAACACCAGTGGAATATTAATCAAAAACAAAGCTAAATAGAGTTTGCAGTGTTCAGTTTACTTAAAGAGCAGTAAGTATTCTATGGCATTAGTCATGAATACCGATAACGTGGTAGGCGTTGCTGAGACAATGGTCTGTTCCCCTTTTAGGCACATAATGAGAGCAATCTGACGACAATATTAATACGGAACAGAAAACACTTTACCGCAGAAAGTGATAATAACTTGTCCTTGAGGCATTCGACCAGGGGCGTGACAAAGCAGGTGGAAATGGCCCAGAACTTAAAAATAATAACTGCATCAGTAATGCCTGTCCTCTGAACTACCAGACACACGAGGTCACATCCCAGCTGGTGCGTAATCATCGTCGTGAGAAGAAAACTTCATCAAGTTTTCTTAGTTTGTATCGGCAGATATTCAGAGAATAATTTTTTCAACGGGTTCTGACTGTCGCCCTGCAATATCAGCATGACCTCCGAAAATTCCACTTAGCCATATGAATCCTAAAAGAAGAGAACTAATGAACGAAGTCAGATTTGTGTTGAGATATGACAAAAATTGTAGCGTGTATGACTGTATTAATATTGTGTACATACGAATTCGTTCGAAAAATATCCTGATTATTAATAATGAAGTTCATTCATGAAAATATGTACTGGCATGAAACAGGTAGAATCTCTGATTGTTTAAATAGACTTCTACCAGAGTTTCTGCGTTGTGCACCAGCCAGCAGAGCAGGCTGTTGGCAGCACGACCAATAAACTCTTTCAAAAGTTGCAAAAAATATTTTCATCATCTTACGGAATTACCCTCCATTGATCAGACACTTAGTATCCTTAAAAAAAAAAGTCTACCAGACGGGGTTCCGTTTTAAACGGTGCACCCTCTATATCAAGTACATCAAGTAGTTCAGTCAAGGTAAAACCGCGTGCAAAATGCTCAACTGCTAACCCCACTGAGGATTTTGGCCGCTTTGTAAGTAAAACATACTATTGCCGAAGAGTGCCTTCCAAATGACCAGGATCTCTCCTTCCAAATTCTTGCATAATCACAATTCATGATCATCTTCCCATCACATTCAGTCACAAACAGACCATGTAATACCCAACAGTTAAATGGAATCGTCAAATGACCTAACCATTATTTTTTGCGGTGTGTAAAACAAGAGTTCTAAGAAAATTTTTCGATTAACAATTCACGTCAACTTGGAACATTACTCCAAGGTTTCGGAGACCCTTTCTGCCTCCATTATCAGGGAACGATTGTTTTGATTCTTAATCGGTAGGACTCAAGTTCGAACTTCAGATCGAATTCCAAGTACTCTTGTTCAGGTTTTCGTCGATTTCCTAAGTCCCTCCAGAAACACATATTGTTGATACGTTGAATGAGCCTCAAGTGCTTCCTTCAGCACCCTTTCCTATTCGACCTTAAGAAGTAAGGCTTCATTAAATGGTAAAACTGTTTTACTTGTAACTGCAAATTTATCCCTTCTCTTGATTAAGCACCTGGCCATGTCATCGC
>Ga0123357_10011057_pt1 | contig 11543 bp, 7 predicted proteins | sample TergutEmb28metaG_FD_89873 | JGI IMG/M metagenome (GOLD analysis project Ga0123357, IMG submission 89873) | Embiratermes neotenicus P4 segment gut microbial communities from Petit-Saut dam, French Guiana - Emb289 P4 | ecosystem: Host-associated > Arthropoda: Insects > Digestive system > Gut ...
AGGTCATTTTGTTGAAGCTAATAAAGGAACTTTGTTTCTCGACGAAGTCGGAAATCTCTCTGTGGACACGCAAATGCAGTTATTGCGAGTGCTTCAGGAAAAGAAAATAAAACCGGTTGGCTCAAGTAAAGAAATTCCGGTTGACATCAGAATTGTTACGGCAACCAATGAGGATATGGAGAAAGCCATCGCTTCCGGCAAATTTCGTTCTGATTTGTTTCACCGGTTGAACGAATTTGTGATTAAAGTTCCAACACTCGACAGTTGCAAGGAAGACATTCCCCTGTTTGCACACCATTTTTTGCAAATGGCAAATCAGGAAATGAATAAAAATGTGACTGACTTTGATGAAAAAACGATGGAACTCTTTCAATCCTATCATTGGCCCGGAAATATCAGGGAATTAAAAAATGTGGTTTTCAGATTAACGCTTGTTACTCAAGAACAAATTATTAAGTCGGATTTATTGAAAGAGACGATGCCGGATATTTACAATTGTGAATATCCCGACAATTTAGATGCTAAAGATATAGAGGAAAAAGAACGTATAAAGGAAGCGCTTGAAAAAACAAACAATAATAAATCCCAAGCTGCCGCCCTGTTGAAAATTGACAGAAAAACGCTGTATAAACGGATGGCAATTTATAATATTGAATGATAAGCACAATGAAATTACCTTCATTAAATACTCGCTCTATTGTGATTGCAGGTTATTGCCTGTTGGTTATTTTAGCAATGACAGGGATTGTTACTATTTATTTTGAATTAATCAAGTCGCACAGACAAAGCAATGGCAACTCTGATTTTAAAAGAGCACTGATTGATTTAAGCAATACGCTGACGACAATGTATCAAGCGGAAGGAACAGCCAGCCTGCTTGCTTTTGCCGAAAATGATAAATTGAAACTCGAATATGATTCTCTGTCGTATCGCGTATTTGATCAGATTGATTCGCTTCGATTAATTGCAACCGCCCCTGACATCAAGCTGAGTATAGACAGTTTATCCGTACTGTTGTTGAAAAAACGCGATAATGCTTTAGAAATGCTGCAATTGATGAAACAAGTGGACAAAAACGTTCTAAATGAAATTGCGAAGAGAACCACTGTTACCCGAAGCGATGTTGATAAACTTAACGCACTGTTAGCCGATGTAACTAAACATCGAATAGATACGGTAAAAGTTATAGCCCCCAAAAAAGGTTTTTTTCAACGAATAGGCGATGCAGTTAAATCTAACACCGATACGCTTACCCAAATATCGAAAAGCAGCATTTCAGAAAGCTCCGAATTGCTTGTTCCTGTTTTGAGCGATACGATTGTTCAATTTTTCAAGCAAATTGATAAAACCATCCAAAAAAAGAATGCTGAAATTATTCAGCAAATGCTTGCACGCCAACACGAGTTATATATTATCAAAGAACTTGCAGGGATACAAATCAACAAAATTATGGATGCGATGAAGGAATTGGAATATCAATCGAGTATGAATCTTTTAAAAGATAAAAACGAGTCTTTGAAACGATCTACTTCCTTTGTGGCTATTGTTGGTTTGTCGGCTTTGATAGTTACTATCTTTTTTATGTCGTGGACATTACAGTCGCTGAATAAAGCGCAGCGGCTACAGAAAAATATTCAGGAAGCTAATAAACATGCAGAGAAATTGCTAATATCCCGCGAACAACTCATCTATACTATTACGCATGATATAAAAGCGCCGCTCAGTTCAATTATTGGCTTTCTTGATTTATCAATGTCAGAGGATGTTATGCTCTCTCAGAAACAACAGTACTATTTTCACAATATGCATTCATCCGCTTCACATATTTTGGAATTGGTGCATAATTTATTGGATTTCCATTCCATTGAAAAAGAACAGCTAAAATTGACTCCTATTGCATTTTCTCCTAATTCTCTTATTCACAGTATTTATGAAAGTTTTCTTCCTTTGGCGCAGAAGAAAAATTTAGATTTTGAACTAAAATCAACCGTTCCCGACGAAACAATATTTTTGAGCGATCCATATTATATCCGACAGATAGTTAATAATTTACTTTCTAATGCCATCAAATTCACACCGAAAAAAGATTCTGTTTCTCTGATTAGTTTGATGGACGAACATAACCGATGGATAATTTTGGTGCAGGATACAGGACCCGGCATATCTGTTGTAAACCAAAAAAGAATTTTTGAAGAATTTGTTCGCGTGGATAAAAGGAATGAAAGAATAGAGGGAACCGGTTTAGGATTACCTATTTCCAAACACTTGGCTTTCCTTTTGGGCGGAACAATCGAAATAGAATCTGAAGAAGGAGTCGGCTCCGTTTTCACACTCACTATACCTTATTTGTCTGTTGCAGAAAATCATGTTTTTCAACAGAGCGATACTTCCGGTAAAATTTTGTTTGTGGATGACGATCAAGTACAACTGAATCTGCTTTCAGAATTAATGAAAAAAGAAGGCTGGGCATATATTTGTTGTTTGAGCGCTTATGAAGCATTGAATGTTTTTAGGGAAAATTCAATTGCAATCATTTTTACAGATATTAATATTCCAGGCATGGAAGGATTTGAATTAGTCAAACGAATTAGAGAATCGGATATTCCTCAAGCCGCTACAATTCCTGTAATTGCTTTCTCGGCAAATATTCAAAAGCCGGAAGCCGAGTTTGATGCCGCCGGTTTTAACGGATTTCTTCTTAAACCATTTAAAGCGCAGCAGTTATTGGAAACCATAGAAAAATACACCTCATTCAAACGGAAAACAGATAAACCTTATTCTGAAAAAGATGAATCCGGATGGGGAAGAATTATGGATTTTGTGGTTGATGACCATGAAGCCGCCATAAAGATTATTGATTCATTCATTGAAGAAACGAATAAAAACAAAGAACTTCTGAATGTCGCGCTTCAAAAGAAAGATAACAAAACTGTCAAACAAATTTCTCATAAAATGCTTTCTTTGGTGAGGATGGTTTCCGCTCAGGAAATTATTTCGATATTAATTGATTTTGAAAAAGGCAATATATCTAAAGAAAAAGAAGTAACTTTGTTCCATCTTTTGGAGGAAACTACAAAGGAAGCGGAAGCTATGCGAAAAAAATTATCCCTCACATAAATGGTCAGGCGCAGACGCAGAGTATCCGTAATCATCTGATAAAGTCCCTTTTATGGGATTTAGGGGTGGGTGGTAAATTAGAAGTTATGAATTAAAAAATTAAGATATGAAAATTTTAGTAGCAACAGAAAAACCGTTTGCAGCAGACGCTGTTCAAAAAATCAAACAAGTCATTGACAATGCCGGATTTGAATTTATCTTATTTGAGAAGTACACTGATAAATCGCAATTATTAAACGCCGTAAAAGATGTGAACGCAATCATCATCCGTAGCGACATAATTGATGCGGAAGTCTTGGATGCTGCAAAACAGCTGAAAATCGTAGTACGCGCGGGCGCCGGATACGATAACGTGGATTTGGCGGCGGCAACTGCTCATGGAGTAGTGGTAATGAATACGCCCGGACAAAATGCCAATGCAGTAGCCGAATTAGCTTTTGGCTTGATGGTATATGCCATTCGCAACATGTATGATGGAACTTCCGGCACGGAGTTGATGGGCAAGAAATTAGGTATTCATGCCTACGGAAATGTAGGACGTAATGTTGCCCGCATCGCTAAGGGATTCGGAATGGAAATCTATGCTTACGATCCGTTTGTTTCTGCCGAAGCTATTGAAAAAGAAGGAATAAAAACGCTTGCTTCCGCCGAAGAATTATATTCAACCTGCCAGTATGTTTCAATCAATATTCCGGCAACTGCCGAAACGAAAAATTCCATCAATTTTGCTTTATTGGAAAAAATGCCGAAAAAAGCCGTATTGATCAACACTGCGCGGAAAGAAGTTATCAATGAAGCGGAGTTGTTGAAATTGATGGAAGCCCGTTCCGATTTTAAATATATGACGGATATTACCCCTTCAAACGATGCGGAATTGAAAGCCAAATTTCCACAGCGGTATTTTGCTACGCCTCAAAAAATGGGCGCTCAAACTGCCGAAGCAAATAACAATGCGGGAATCGCCGCCGCCAATCAGATTGTGGATTTTTTCAAAAACGGGAATACCAAGTTTCAGGTGAATAAATAATTCATGAGCCTGAAACTTCGTCTTACGATAACGCAGTTCCTCGAATTTTTCATTTGGGGCGCATGGTTGATTTCGTTCGGAAACTACATGTACAGTCGGGGAATGGGCGAAAAAATCGGAACGCTGTTCGCTACATTAGGTATAGCGTCGTTCATCATGCCGACCATTGCAGGTATTATTGCAGACCGCTGGCTCAATTCCGAAAAATTATTGGGAATACTGCATCTGCTGGGGGCATGCTGTCTTTTTATAGCATCTAAAGCTACAAGTTTCAACGAGTTATATTTGTATATGTTCTTGAACGCTTTGGTGTTTATGCCTACTATCGGATTGAGTTACTCGGTGTGTTACAGCATTATGGCAAGCCGCCGGATGGATGCGGTCAAAGATTTCCCTGCCATTCGCACGTGGGGAACGGTGGGGTTTATTATTGCCATGTGGATTGATAATCTTGCCGGATGGGGAACAAGCCCCAACCAATTATTGCTTGCAAGCGCGACGGCGCTGATTTTGGGCGTTTATTCCTTTACTCTCCCACCTTCGCCGCCCACGAAAGTGCAAAAAGGCAGTTCGCTGATTTCCGTTTTAGGATTAGACGCTCTGGTATTGCTGAAAGAACGGACAATGGCAATTTTCTTTCTGTTCGCGGTCTTGCTGGGCGTTTGCCTGCAAATTACCAATTCGTATGGAAGCGCATTTTTAGGTAGCTTTGTCGGCGTTTATCCTGATTCGTTTGTAGTAAAATATAACAACATTTTACTGTCCATTTCGCAGATTTCCGAAGCTTTGTTTATTCTTGCGATACCGTTTTTCATGCGCAAATTTGGGATTAAGGCTGTAATATTGATGAGTTCAGGCGCATGGGTATTGCGTTTCGGATTGTTTGGCGTGGGGAATCCCGACAATGGCTTGATTTGGCTGATACTTTCGATGATTTTTTATGGAATGGCGTTCGATTTCTTCAACATTTCCGGTTCTTTGTTTATAGAAAAAGAAACGCCGGCTAAGTTCCGCGCCAGCGCTCAAGGAATGTTGATGATGGTTACCAATGGATTAGGCGCGATACTCGGCAATTATGGCGCAGAAGCGATTATTAATCATTATACGCACAATGGAGCGACGGATTGGTCGACCTGCTGGTTTATTTTCGCCGGATACGCCTTTGTGCTTGGCGTTTTGTTTGCGGTGTTTTTTAAGTATAAGAAAAACGTCTCACCATGAAAATCCAACTAATAGTAATCGGCAAAACCAATCAAAATTTTGTACAGCAAGGTTTGGATGAATTTTGCAATCGTTTGACGCATTATTATCCTTTTGAATTAGAAATCATTCCGGATATAAAAAATACCAAAAACCTGCCTGTTGAACGCCAAAAAGCGAAAGAAGGCGAACTAATTCTGCAATCGTTTCAAGCGGGCGATTGTATAGCGCTGTTAGATGAACGCGGAAAAGAATTTACCTCGTCAAAATTTGCCGAATACATTGAAAAGAAAGCGCTTAGCGGTTTAAAACGTTTGGTTTTTGTCATCGGAGGCGCTTACGGCTTTTCTCCTGCCGTTTATGAAGCGGCGCACGAAAAAATCGCGCTATCAAAAATGACTTTTCCTCATCAATTGATTCGCCTGATTTTTGCAGAACAACTGTATCGCGCAATGACTATTCTGAATAATGAGCCGTATCATCATGAATAACGTTCCTTTGCGAAATTCTTTGCGTTCTTTGCGGTAAAATAGATATTACCGCAAAGTGCGCAAAGTTTAATCCCATTTTTGGGGAGGTTAGGCGGGGGCTTTAATTCTTTATGCACCTCACTGCAAAACCGAACCCGCGGGAACTAACGTTCGCAGGATTAACATTACTACTATTGAAGACAAAGTTGAACGCATTAATACCCGAAATACTACCGCTCCAATAATAACCAGCCGCACCTGTGTAATACAACAACGCAGCACTACTGTTTCTGTAACCGTTTGCAGACAGAAAAAGCGTGGTAGTAGCGCCGTCGGGTTTAAATTCTAAACCTCTAACGCCCTCAGTAACAGAGTTGCTTATTTGATACCAAACCAAGGTATTAGCCATAGCAATAGAAGGAGCACCGGCAGTGCTGCCGCCGCGGAAAAGCGAAGCCCACTCGCTTTGAGAAGGAAGACGCCAACCTGTATTACTTGTTCGAGGAGAAGAGGAAGTTGGAGGATACCACGCATCAACATTACCCGAAGGAACCACGCCCGTAGCATCTACTTTTCGACAGGGGTCGTTGGAATTATTGGCGCTTTCCTGCCAAAGTAAATCGGTAGCAGATACGGAGCCAACAAACCAGTTGGAATTATTAGCGCTTAGTGTTTTGACAAATTTACCATAATAAGTATCATCGGTGCGGGATATCTGATTAATCGGCATCTGTACAACCGGACTCGTACCGGGTATATTCCATGTCTCATAAGTTGGAGGAGTGATAGCGTTCCAAGAGGCACAATTATCGTTACCATCATCTCCGCCTGTGCCGCCTTCGGAAATGGCGTTGCGGTTTTCGTGTCCGTCTGCTATGCGTCCCCATTGATAAAGATCGCCGTACAGATTTCTTTCATCGGCAGAACGTAAAAACGTGTTAATAACCACAGAACTATTGGAATTCAATAGAATACTTGTGGTTTCTTGAACAGCCATTGTGTTATTGTCGGCGCCCAGATTGTTGCACATAAATGAAATCCATTCGCCCTGCAAATTCTTAGCGCCGCAGCCCACAGCAACTTCTGCAATATCAGAGTCCACTGTTTCGCCGGTGGCATTGGTGATTCTGACAAAATAACGGTACATTCCGTTCTTCGATGCCGTCAGCGTGTTGGTAGCATTACGGGAGGCGGCTACGCGGGGAATGAAAGAAGGCGTGTTGAAGCCGGCGCCATCGGCAACCGTACAGGAATCGGAAATACGGAAATTAATATTACTGCTCGTAATTTTGCGCCACTGATAACTAAGCACGCTGCTGCCGGTCGCGCTCACCGTCAGCGCGGTTTCCGTTTCCGTGCCGAGTTCGTAAAACGTAAATTGCTGTGGTTGAACAACGATTCTAACATAAGTAGGGGATGCGCCACAATTCGTAACCCAATGAGTACCGTCCCAGTAAGCAAAACCAACGCAGCCAATTTGGTCGGAATATCCGCTGATAGAAAGCGCGCTGTAATCGGTTACATACACCTCTGCCCCAGTTTGAGCCGGCGTGTACAACGCCCGTCTGGCGTTAATCTGCTCCTTGGTCAAACGGGGAACAATCACTCCGTCGGCTGTTGGAGAGCCGGTTGGGGAAGCCACCACATCAAGCGTAGCGGCAGGCTTGTCAAGCGACCCGACAGTTACCTGCGCGTTCACAAACGCGCCATTACACAATAGCAACGCAACGGTTGCCATTTTAATACAAAAATTTAGTTGTTTCATTTTTTTTTGATTATTATTTTGTTAATCTATAAATTTATTTTAGTTCCTACCGTAGAGACGTGGCATGCCGCGTCTCTACATGCCGCGTCTCTACAAGGTTATCAACCTTATACGCCTTTCGGCGTGTTTTGAAAAAAAATTCCTCTCCTTTTCTAAAATGAAAAAGAAAAAGAGAGGAATCGTTGTATGATAAAATATTTTTTGCTACATTACGCGCGTAAGAAATTTTTGCGCCTGTGTGTGTGTATGTGTGTGTGTGTGTGTGTGTGTGTGTGTGTGTTTAACATAATTTTTGACATAACCAAATAGATAACGTTAAAAATCAAAAAAAGACACAGAAAATAGACAAATTCCTGTTCACATGAATAGAATGTTATATTATTTGGATAAAGTAACATGTCAAATATAAAAATGTTTCAAAAATCGCAGCAAAGGTAAACATATATTTTATATTTTGCAAATATTTTTTAAAATGGCTAAAAATGAAGTGCGAAAGATTGAATATGAATAATTATTGATATATCGTAGAAACTCTGTCTTTGGAATAAGCGGTGAAGAAACCCGATATTTCTGTTTTTGAGCCGGCGGGCAACAAACAGCTGATGTTCGTCTCAACGTTGGCAGGAGGACCGCTGAAAAGCGGAATAGAACCGCGATATTCGTCTTGGGCATTCTGTATAAATGTAGCATATTCGGAAGTCAAGCTCTCTACCTGCACCGTAACAGTGTCGCCAAGCGATAATTTATATTTATCGCGTTCCTGATTCAACTGAAATATGGGTAAAGCTGCAAATTCTTTCGTTTTTATATAATCGTCCTGAACAATATTGAAACCACGCAGTGAATCGTTCATCGCTACGCTGTTACGAAAAAAGTGAAAGCTGAAATAGTTGCTGCTCTCTTCCGGCAAACTTCCCCAAATAAGCACCTGAAGAAAGTCTTTCATTGCGGGAAAAGGAATAATGGAGGCAGAATCAAGAGTAGCCGGAAAAGGCAGATAAGAAGACGCTTCGTATTCCTCCGGCGTTCCGTCGCCGTCGAAATCAAGTGAAGCATGCAATGTATAGGTTTTGCCTGCTATCCCGTAAACATCGGGCGAAGTAAGATACAGTCCGCGATCTTCCGGCGATTCGGTCAATTCAATCGTTCCGCCGTCGTAACTGATGCTGACGTTAGCGTTAGAAATACCTTCGGGCGGGGTGGAAACAAAATAGCCCGATGAGCGGGTGATGCGGATAGACTGTTGCATCGTGTCCGTTGTGATATAACCGTAAATGACCAAGCGCGGCGGAGAGGCTTCCGTGTTGATGTTTATCCTTTCCCTGCAGGCAAAAAGAAATAGCAAAGCGCTTCCGGCAAACAGGATGTATCTGAAATAATTCCTTGCATTCATCATTTTAAAAACTAAAGTTCCACGTAATCGAAGGTACGAATTTAAAGAGAGAAATCTTCTCGGCATAATAACTGTTGGGATCATTATCTTCGGGACGAAAGAGGATAGTCCACACATTCGCCCGTCCATAAGCATTGTAGAGAGAAAAATTCAGTTCATGCCTGAAGCGTTTGCCCGGAGGCGACAGTTTCCATGTGGCTGAAAGGTCGAGGCGATGATACGCCGGATAACGATATTCGTTTCTGCCTGAATAAATTGGCACATAGTTGCCTTCAATCTGAAAGCGTCCTGTGGGATATGTGACGGGAGTCCCGCTGCCATACACCCAACAAGCAGAAAGCGACCATTTTTTGGAAAAATCATACGACACAAGGGTTGAAATATTTTGCGGCTTATCATAAGGCGAACGATACCACTTGCCTTGATTGATGTCTTCTACCTGGCGCATACTTTTAGAAAGCGTATAACTGATCCAGCCGTTGAACGCCCCTAATGTTTTGCGCAACATCAATTCCAGCCCATACGAATAGCCGCGACCAAATCGCAGTTCATCCTCTATATTATCATTCAGAAATAGTTGAGCATGGTCTTTAAAATCCACAACATCTTTCATATTCTTGTAGTAAACTTCCGCAGAAAACTCATATTTATTGGAAGCAAAATTCCTGAAGTAGCCCACAGCAAACTGATCGCACTTCTGCGGCTTCACTTTTTCGGATGCAGGAAACCAGAAATCGAGCGGAGAACCCGAAGTCGAATTGGAAGCCAGCTGTATAAACTGCGTCGTCCGCGAGTAACTTGCTTTTACCGATTGTCGGTCGTCAAAAATATACGTAAGCCCCAGACGAGGCTCAAACTGCTGTTGGTGGTGAGTAACCTTGCCATTTTCCAGATTTTCAAAACCTGTGTAGCGAAGACCGTATTTGAGCTTGAATTTATCGCCAAAATTCGTTTCATTTGTCGCATACGCTACATTTTCCATTGCATATTTTTTGGGAAAAGCAACGCGCCCGATAATGGACTGATCCCCTATACCGCCTCCATCGCCTGGATGGAAACTGTGATAAGTGAAGTTGTATCCAAACCGGATACTGTTTACATGGTTGGGCGTATAATAAAAATCGGCTTTCACGCCATAATCGCTAAGACCTGTTCTGAGATCCTGTCCAAGCTGGTCGCTAATCTCGCTCTTCAAATAATAATCGTAAGTACTGGCTAAAAGAGTGAAGTTTGAAAACAGTTTTGGCGAAAATATATGATTCCAACGCGCAGTCAGCGTTTTATTGCCGAAGTCCATCCCAGCAAGGTTGTTAATTCCGACCTTGTCGCGCCCAAAATAGCCCGCTAAAAACAGGCGGTTATTATCGTCTATCCGGTAATTCACTTTTGCATTCACATCATAGAAATAAAGCGACGAATTGCGTTGCGTTGAGTCATTAGAGAGCTTGAGAAACATATCGGCGTATGTTCTTCTAAATGATATGATTGCCGAAACTTTGCCGCCCAAAGGTCCTTCTGCTGTGAGATGGCTGGTGATAAGCCCTATCCCCCCTGTTACGGCATAGTTTTGAGTATTGCCGTCCTTTGTCCGAATGTCGAGCAGCGAAGAAAGACGTCCGCCGAAAGAAGCTGGAATATCTCCTTTATAAAGCGTTACATCTTTAATAGCATCGTTATTAAATACCGAAAAGAAACCCATCAAATGGGAAGCGTTGTAAACCGCAGCTTCGTCCAGCAAAATAAGATTTTGGTCGTATCCTCCGCCTCGCACGCTGAAACCCGACGATCCTTCGGATGTGGACTGTACGCCCGGCAAGAGCTGGATGACTTTCAGCACATCAACTTCGCCCATTAATGCCGGAACCGTCTTTATGGTCTTGGCAGAGAGTTTTTCAACGCTCATTTCAGATTTAGACACGTTGGCATTACCTCCCTCAGCCGATACAACCACTTCGTTAAGTTCTTTTGTTTCAACTTCAAGATTTATATTCAACCTCGTATCCGACGCAAGATCTATTTCAATGTCCTTTCTTCGGTAACCCATGTATGTTACAGTCAGGGTATGTTTGCCTTTGGAAAGGCTGAGTGCGTAGTAACCGTAAGGATTTGTAACGGTTCCCCGATGTAACGTATTTTCCGAAACAGAAACGCCGATAAGGTCTTCGCCGTTGCCGGCATCGCGTATGTTACCGCTAACGGTGCAATTCTTCTCTTGCGCGTCCAATCCTGAGCATACGCATAACAGCATCATGAAAAAAATAATAAACCTCATGGATTGTAATTTTTAAGTCGTGCAAAGGTAATATGTTTTTTTCGTTAAGAGATAAGATAATTGAAAATCTTCATTATAGTTTTTAAAGGTAAGAGATTTTATGGAGTAATCCAAGAAAAATTGTTACATTTCCCATCTTCAATTGTCTTTAAAATGTAGATGAAATGAAAATGGAACAGGCGCAATTTAAAAAAGAAATACTGCCTTTGCGGGAACGGTTGATGTTATACGCCGAACGGCTGTTGGAAAACAAAAGCGATGCGGAGGATATTATTCAGGAAGTCTTTTTGAAATTGTGG
>Ga0123357_10011058_pt1 | contig 11543 bp, 9 predicted proteins | sample TergutEmb28metaG_FD_89873 | JGI IMG/M metagenome (GOLD analysis project Ga0123357, IMG submission 89873) | Embiratermes neotenicus P4 segment gut microbial communities from Petit-Saut dam, French Guiana - Emb289 P4 | ecosystem: Host-associated > Arthropoda: Insects > Digestive system > Gut ...
AATATTTTAAACATGGTATATCATCTCCGTTTTTTCCTCTTCAAAATGCAGTTTGTTTCATAATTCTAACATATTTGGTTCCTGTAGTATTCACATTTTATATACAGGTTGTACTAAAATTAAAAAAATAATTCCAGCGCCAAAAGGTTAATACTTTGTCACAACATAAGCTCACTACCACACATTTATACAAGGTGTTTCATAATGTACTCTGGGATTACAAAAATTTATTATAGGAAAACCGTAGGACACGTTTTACCAAACCTGCACAGATAGAACAAACAACTCAATTTTTTTTCCTTGTAAGTTGTTTTTCATCATAGTTCACTTTTCTGCCGCTAGGCGATGCGAGTGTTATGTTGTGAGAAAATGGCCGCTCCGGGGAAGAAGTCATTTCGTGTGTCTGAATATCACACGAATAAGTCTGTGGTCACTGTGCAACACGCAATTCGTGCAAGGTACGCAAAGGACCCGCCTGCAGACATGACCATTCGTGCGTGGTATGAACAATTTACTGAAACTGGGTGTCTGTGCAAGCAGAAATCAAGTGGTCGTCCATTAACCGCTGAAGTTGATGTTGAACAGGTTCAGGCAAGTTTTCTGCATAGTCCAAAGAAATCAACGGGAAATGCAGCTAAGGAGCTATCGATGTCGAAAACAACAGTGTGGAGGGTTCTGCGTTAGGTAAGTCCTTTGGTTTTCTTCTTATAAACGCTTGTAACCACGGAGAACATTATGAAACGCCCCACAGTATCATGTCTGTGTGTATCTCCCACAAACAAAGTTTTAAGCATCAGACAGGCTTTCATAAAACGTATTACTGCCCTACTTCTTCCTGATTAATGGTTTCATACAATCAGTAATACATACAGCAGCTATAAAAGGTTCTGAGACAGAGAAAAAAATTCTCTCTCTTACACCTTCTGACCTGGAATATGAGATTTTAAATCCCCTCGTAATCAGTACCTGCTGGAAACTGTATTTCCACTATGGGGTACTGACATTAATACTGAACGAGACAGTCAAATTTTGACGTTTTGCTGACCGTGCATCTCAGTATATTTATCTCTGTGATTAATCAACTTGATGCACAAAATTTTTGTTTTACAATAAGTTTATTTCATGCCACTGCATGTTTCGAGCACATGTGCTCATCATCAGGAGGTCAAAATTGCATTACACAGCCTCTGGTATCTTCACACCTATAGGTGGCCATCTCGTGCACACCTTGAGAGAGACGGCCACCTACAGGTGTCATGATACCAGAGGCTGTGTAATGCAATTTTGACCTCCTGATGATGAGCACATGTGCTCAAAACATGTAGAGGCATGAAATAAACTTATTGTAAAACAAAAACTTCGTGTATCAAGTTGCTTAATTACTGAGATACATATTTTTCTATATATTTCCATATAATAAACTTATTGTAAAACAAAAATTTTGTGCATCAAGTTGCTTAATTACTGAGATAAATATTTTTCTATATCTTTCCATATAATAAACTTGTAGTAAAACAAAAATTTGGTGCATCAAGTTGGATTAATTACTGAGATACATATTTTTCTATATCTTTCCATATAATAAACTTATTGTAAAACAAAAATTTTGTGCATCAAGTTGGATTAATTACTGAGATAAATATTTTTCTATATCTTTCCATTTAATAAACTTATTGTAAAACAAAAATTTTGTGCATCAAGTTGGTTAATCACGGAGATAAAGACAGTCAATGTACGTATAACGTAACAATGAGGCGCATTCGTGTAACGATTGCAGGAGAGGAAGCGCAATGAATATTACACAACTTGAATGTGTGCATTTGTAGCCTTGGGTATCCAGCATGTGATGCACCATACTGTCATCTGTGGCTTGCCCCGCTCTACAATATTTCTCCACATTATCTAATAAATGGTAGAATTTTTGACAGAAAGTTATTCTCAGCATAAAATGTGTTTTGATTTTCTCTACAACTTTTGTCAGAAATATCTCTCATTCTAAGAAGAAATTGGCAAGGTATAATCAAAAATGTATATCGGTCTTCATGTGAAGTACCCTTTATTCCTGTCCGATTTTAATGACACTTGATTTTTTCGACAGATTTTCGAAAAATCCTCAAATATCAAATTTCATGAAAATTCGTCCAGTGGGAGCCGAGTTGTTCCATACGGAAGTACGGACAGACACGCTGAAGCTAACGGTCGTTCTTCACGATTTTGCGAACGCGCCTAAAAAATGCCACATTCGAGCAGCTGCACCATCTGCAAGACATGACTGCAGACAGTTCATACACGGTCAACATCTGGTATAGTAATTACCCCTCGAAAATTACGTACTTTTGTTGCAGTGTGTTTTTGCACAATGTAAAAAAAAACATGGCAGCGTCACAAAATCTGCATTTACCTTTCCATATTATTACAATAACAAAATGGAGGAAGTGGGTTAAGTTTTAGAGGTTATAAACATACATTTTTAGAAGAATAATCTTTAACATCTCACAAAGTACGAACACGACGACAGCAAAAGACTCCATAGTATGAATATGACAGATTTTATTCACGTGGAATCTGAGTACACCAAGCGCCTTTTCTACAACCTAGCTGTGCTCCCAAAGTGGCGGGCATAAATAAAAATGACATTCCCATAAGAAATAATGGCATACTCTGGGCTCAATATAACACGACGCAGCCATTATGGCAATAAACCAAAAACGAAAGGCCGTAAATCAAGAATCGGCGTACATTTACATGGGTGTACAAGCAAAAAAGTTGAAAACAAGTGCAGCATAGCACATGGGCTATATGTAACTTAGACCAAGCACAACAATCAAAGACTGCACTGTAAAAAGCAAAAGCAATCCCATGACAGGCTTGGACAGGCCCTGCGAGTTCCAGGAGGTTGAGGTTCCCAGATTTCAAGACAATTGGCACATGAAAGTGGTAAAGTTGTCAGCCCTATGCACCAGCCACATTTACCCCCCAGGAAATATCCCTGGTACTCATTTCTGATTCAACCCCAGGGCCACAGAGCGGCCGGAAGGATTATGTCAATGAAAAATTCCAATGATACCACCGGGAATCGACCCCGACCTTCCGGCTTGTAGCGCAGTGCCTCAACCAAATGCGCCACCCTACGCACCAGCTGCCTTTACCCCCAGGAAATATTCCTGGTACTCATTTCTGTTAGAGGTTGAGTCAACCCCTGGGCTGTAGTGCAGTCAGAAGGATTTTGTCAATGAAAAATTCCAATGATACCACCGGGAATCGACCCGACCTTCCGGCTTGTAGCACAGTGCCTCAACCAAATGCGCCATCCTACGCACCAGCTGCCTTTACCCCCCAGGAAATATCCCTGGTACTCATTTCTGATTTAATCCCAGGGCCACAGAGCGGCCGGAAAGATTATGTCAATGAATAATTCCAATGACACCACCGGGAATCGACCCCGACCTTCCGGCTTGTATCGCGGTGCCTCAACCAACTGCGTCACCGCGTACCCCAAGACTGAACTGTATAATCATTAATGTAGGCTTCCTGGTACCATCACCATTTGAAATACAAAGGGAAAGTAGTAAAAGCATTACTTCCTGCTTTGCCCTAGTTTAAATTCACCTCATCTACCTCAAATATTTTGAATACTACCTCCCACAAATATATACAATTCACACAAAAACTCTCCGACACAAGGGACAAACTATTTAACTATTTAAATAGACAATGCCTTACACAGTACTTGAGAACAAACCTGATTCATGTGACAATTCAGACTCACACTAAACATTTTCAGTCACAGTATTACAGAGTAACCCTTACCGTCAACATCCACCACAGCTGGTACAGACTGACCATTGATGGCAACGGTCCCTATGACCATTAATAAATAACCAGAACCCCCAACTAAAACACAGTTGCCAGTTCAGCAGATGCCGATCAGAAGTCCCATATTCAGAGACAACAAATGCCATACCTGAACAAAAATACTGCCAAAGACCCCACAGTGCCAGTGAATACACTGACACAGTGTCACACTTCTGACTTACACCTGGACAATATGCAGTTCAGACCACAGCTCAGACAATGGCTATCCCATCTGAGGTCTTTCACAGATTTCCCTGTTCCACCCCAAAGAAATGCCACACAATACCATGATCAGACCATTATCACTTCCTTCCAAACCATTTCTAATTCTCTGCTAACCAATCATCCCACCATTTGACACTATAAAGCATCACACACGGGCACACAAGAAGATGAGATACAAGAAATTCCCAAAATCAGGACTGAAATTGAATGCCCAGTACCAGGAGAATCAACACGAACACACAGCATTGGAAGACTCTGGCAGTAAGCAACTTGGAGTGCTCATCAAATCATCATGAACAACTACCTGGAGGTCCAAGAGGTCCAGAAGGTAAAGCCCCAACTGTGGGAGGAGGCCCAGACTGCTGCTGCGTTGGCAGAGGCTGGCGGATAATAGGCCCACGTTCCACGTGTGACGACGATCCCAACACAGGAATTGTGCTCGGTACCAGTTGCTGGTGGAGACGTGGTGGATGAACAGCAATACCAGTGGATGTGATCACTTCTACTTTCACTCCTTGCATGTCAACTACAAGCAAAATGAAATGATGTCATCCCTTCAGTTATGCAATATGTGCAGTACTGAAAACAAGCAGGGACTGTGGTAGCGCAGTGGTTAAGGTGTTGTGCTACAAATCGGAAGGTCGCTGGTTGGATCCCAGCTGGTGTCATTGGAATTTTTCATCGACATAAAATCCTTCCGATTGCATTATGGCCCTGGGGTCAACTCAGCCTCTAACAGTAATGAGTACCAGGAGCATTTCCTGGGGGTAAAGGCAGCCGGTGCGTAAAGCTGACGACCTTACCACCATCCTGTGCCGTTGTCAAGAAATCTGGGAACCTTAACTTCCTGGAACCCTCTGGGCCACTCCAGGCCTGTAACGGGACTGCTTTACCTTTACCTTTATTGAAAACAAGCATATCCACTGTTAGCTGTTCTGTCACACAGGTCCCAATGACGGCTGTCTCATAAATGAACAGCCGTTCTTCAGTTAGTCCATAAGTTCCCTGCATTACATGGAACCCAAGGGTTCCTCACCATTTTTTTAAACATAAATGCCAACCAGTGCAAAGGCAAATCACTTCCAGTAATGATGTGCACAGTCAAATATCGTTTTTGTCTCCCCCCAGATGGTTCAATAATGGACCAAAACACGTCAGAGATTAAAGCAGCTTCTGTTACACGCAACCTTTGTGTACTCTGCTGGTCACCTGTATGTTCGTTACCTTGATAACAGCCCAAACCACATTGATCCAGCCCACAACCTCCCATCGCACTTGCGACGGTCACGCAGTACACAAGCTCAGTCAATGGCATCTCACTGCCACATGACTAGCCCCACGGGAGAGTGACTGTTCATGGACACACAGTAAGGTCTCCTCTGACTGGCTGCCAAGCTACATCAAGGCCATGTGACCGGTTCTCGTGATATTCAAAAGTGGACGGATATTTTCTGGCCAGTGCTCATATTAGTGCATTGTCTAATACAAACTAAAAACAGGTGTACGATTTCTTCTTGAGGTTTAGTGCACGTGTAAATTTACGCCATCTCTGAAACTCGTCACAACAAGAGCACACGCTAAGATATGCCACCACAACTGTCCAATCCCTATTGTTTAAGTAACCGTGAGAGCAAAACTAAAAAGGAATTGTGCCCAAAGTGACACAGGACTCCAATAGCAACTGCTACAGACACACGGGAATCATTTAATGAACTTCAACACTGGCTGATGGACAGCAAAACAAACTAGTTTACTGCTCTTTTCAACTTATCTAACATGAACTCAATGCCAGTGGCTAGCCAGGTCATGCACCCCATTCTCAGCTTAACTTCCAACTGCTTTCTTTCAGTACACAGAAATGAGGAAGATAAAACTCAGCTAGCAGAGGATGCAAAGCTGCACCAGCAGGGCCTAACAATGAAGAGTAAACAGCACTCACCATTACTGTATAAATTTATTACATACAGTATTATTCAAAATGACTGCCAGGGTTTTAACAACTTGTCATACACAATACACTTGAGATAGGAGTATTTCTATTTTTTTACTTAACCCTTTGATGCCTAACGACCCCTATAGTGGTCGTACCGCACCGCTAACCTCTACACGCTTCATTTTATATATTTATTCAACAAATACAGGTACTGAATATTTTAAACATGGTATACACTTTCCCTTTTTTCCTCTTCAAAAGGGAGTTTGTTTCATAATTCTAACATATTTGGTTCCTGTTTTATTCACATTTTATATACAGTGTGTGCTAAAATTTAAAAAAATAATTCCGGCGCCAAAAGGATAATAGAACAACACTCCAAGTTTTTATTACATACCTTACAGTTGCTCTATATGTGCACCCTTTGTGATTCTACAATCAACCAACATGATAATCAAGTTCATTCCAAACTGTTTGTAGCATGTCAGCGGTGATTATCGATTATCGTGTTGATGTCTGTAGAATCACAAAGGGTGCACATATAGAGCACCTGTAAGGTATGTAACAAAAACTTGGAGTGTTGTTCTATTAAATAAAAAAATACATATACTCCTATGCCAAGTGTATTGTGTATGACAAGTCGTTAAAACCCCGACAATCTTGTCGAATAATCCTGTACATCACACACAATTTGACAGTGCACTGTTAAACCGTCCTTAATACGCCATACTTCTAATGACAAACTTCTGACTACATTTTCAGAAAGTTTTACGATGAGATCCTTTACTAAAAGCTGTCAATACATTCACATTTGGGTTACAATCAGACAAAAATAATATAATTTACAAGTGCTTCTGTGGAAAGAAAAATATGCATCAGTGACATGTTTCAAACTCATCTTGTAGCATGCAAGAGACCCTACACCTTTTCCGTATGTCTTATGGTTTATGAGACAAACGAACAAAGTCAAAGTGATGCTATGCACATATTTCTTAACCTGCCGCTATAACAATGAGTGCGTTGCACTACCTTATGGAATGCAACAATACACTGAAATATTGATACAATGAAACAACAGTGTTCCACGGCAAACACAATTATCAAATGAAACAAAGAACAACATACACAAATAAAATACGAACGCCATTCCTTCTATGCGCCACATATTCTACTGGCAGTACTGTGGACAAAGAACTCAGAGACAAGCAGAGATCAGTAAATACACAAACCTGCAGATGCATCAGTGAATTCACGCATAGGTCCCGAAGCTTCAGGCAGTATCTGCTGCATTGGCGGTAGTGCCCCAATGACTTGCACGTGATGCCCGTGAGTCGAGGGGTGTGGGAGGCATCGGGGTTGCCTCACGGTGCTTTTGTTGTAGCCCGTTTCATTCTTGAAATTATTTACATTGTTGCGAAGGAAACGGTTCGGTATGAGTGTATCGGGAGAGACATCTTTCTCTTTGCAATCTGGACACTCATGATCCTCTGATTCAAGCAGCACAGTGCGTATACCTGTAAATAAAGATCTTCGTTACATCACACAATACACCAAACAAAACCGAGCCAAATGTACACAAATATAAATGACTGTCTGGGTAATGAAAGGTCCTTCTGCGTTTAAATACTGATCATTTACTGTCACAACAAACGGCTTCGTACTTCCAAACTTCTCGGTACAGATGTCAAAACCAGTACACAGCTTACTTTAGACACATGCACAGTCTGACGTGATCAATATTTTATGTTTTACTGACCGAGCATCCCTGTATAATCTTGTAAATAAAGCCAACTTGGTGCACAGTTTTTTGTAATATGTTTGTTTCTTTTCTCTATATGTTTCGGGCTACTTTGTGCCCATCACCAGGACAAATAACTGTATCTATGTGACACTTGGTACTTGTTATTCTGTGTGGATGACTGTCTGGTATGTAGGAGCATATGCTTCTGCATACCAGACAGTCATCAGGAGAAACAACTGTGTTTATGCGACACTTGGTACTTGTTGTTCTGTGTGGATGACTGTCTGGTATGTAGGAGCATATGCTCTTGCATACCAGACAGTCATCAGGAGAAATAACTGTATCTATGTGACACTTGGTACTTGTTATTCTGTATGCATGACTGTCTGGTATTCATTCCACCCCACATACCAGACAGTCATCCATAGAGAATAACAAGTACCAAGTGTCGCATAAATACAGTTGTTTCTCCTGACGATGGGCACAAAGTCGCCTGAAACATGTAGAGAAAAGAAATAAATATACTAAGAAAAATTGTGCACCAAGTTGGCTTTATTTAAAGAATAACATGATCAGTGTTACATCTATGCTGTTCACCGTCTGACATCTCTTCTAGTGGTATGTGCAGCGAGACAACATTTAGCATGAGTCCCCCAAACTCCCAAGTGCGAAGTCTCTTCTATTTTTTTAACGCAAGTCAACCCCACCAGGGGTATCTGTTCTTCTGGAATATGATGCTACGATGATGGTTCCTCGCATTCTGAGACCACCACGTTGGGAACTAACCAGTGAAGTTTCCAGTCAGAATTTACACAGTTAAAACCTAGATCTGCAGTGGCAAAAACAACAGTAAAAGAAGAAGGGTCCTTTACACTCCTGAAGCCTCAGTCATTAGCTACAACAGAAGAGATGTATCCAGACTTCAAGACGTCAGCGTCGCAGCCTCATTTTTTATTTAATTTAATGGGTGTCAACCCACTGTTTTTGAAACATCAGTACAGTACTGACATCATAGACAATGCACAACTAATATTGATTTGTGGAACTGTTGGTGCCGTTCACGTTCATGAAGGGCTTGTTAGTTTAAGGCACCACGACTAGCGAAGATTTTAATGCTGTGAGTAAACGACACCCTTCTTCGGAACTGGTATGAGAAAGATCGAAACATAAGACAAGCAAGGATGGCCTAAACAGAAGTCATTCGCATGTGCTCTGACAATCTGATGGCATTTCACAGCATCATTCATCAAGAGGAACCGTGCTCAAAAATTCTTTTTCCCACCGGAGTTCAAAGAAGTCAGACGCATTGCAGGTTTTTAATGGTGGGCGACGCCTGACATGGCGACTTCAACCACCGTCAATTCAAACATTTTGTGGATGAAGTCAGATCAAAACAGATTGTAGATGTCTACCAATTCAAGAGGCAGCTTCCCACATAAAGTAACAGTGTTAACCCTTTAACGGTGATCCGTGTCCGTTTTAAACGAAGTCTCAGTCCATACCACACTTTAAACACTCTCAACCCCAAGTTACACAAAACCAATCTGTTAATGTTGTAAAAACATAATGTCGCTCTTTGCTCTGAGATCCGTACACAATGCACAAATGAAATGAGAGCACCATGTAGAATTGTTGAATGTTAAACCTAGTATTAAGCACAGTAACTGCTATGTTTTAAAACATTAAGTATATTTCTCATTTGTGGCGTGAAACAGACATTCACATGACGGACAAGCACAAAATTGTACTGCAGTTACCTAATGATAAATGGGAGATAACTCTCACACATTCATGTCGGACCGCTCAACCCCCGAGGACTGGGGCACTACCGTCCCTCGGAACATCGAAAACGGCTCACCCAGCAAGGTAGCATCACACCCCCCCCCAAGACTTATACCCAAGGACCGCTCAACCCCGCGGACTGGTGCACTACCGTCCTTCGGAACAGCAAAAACCACTCACCCAACAAGGTAGCATCACACACCCCCAAGACTTATACCCAAGGGCCGCTCGACCCCCGCGGACTGGTGCACTACCATCCTTCGGAACAGCAAAAACCGCTCGCCTAACAAGGCAGCATCACACCCCAGAAGGCTTATATCCAAAGCATGCATCAATGCACTTATTACAGAATTCTCTGCCCTTAACTATGCTGCCAAAACCTGACAGCTTACATTCATCACAGAAAGAGTTTCCACAGCATGGAATCATCACAGCATCGGTCAGCAGGTCCTTGCACACGTTGCACAGAAGATCCTCCGGAATCTCCAGTTTTTCAGCAACTGGTTCTGGCTCCTGCTGGAATGGAGGTCGCTCCTTCTTGCCCTCCTTATATGCCTGACTGTAAAATAAACGTCAGTACCATCACAACTTACCGCAGTAGCACAGCGGTTAAGGTGCTGTGCTACAAACCAGAAGGTCGACAGTTCAATTCCAGATGGTGTCATTGGAATTTTTCATTGACATAATCCTTCCAATCGCACTATGACCCTGGGGTCGACTCAGCCTCTAACAAAAATGGGTACCAGGATTATTTCTTGGGGGTAAAAGTGGCCGGTGCGTAAGGCTGACAACCTTACCATCATCCTGGGCCATCGTCACGTAATCTAGGAACCTTAAATTCCTGGAACCCTCTGGGCACCTCGGGCCTTTAATGGGACTGACTTACCTTTTTTACCTTTACAACTTCCTGCAGGAGCACAAAGTTCATCAAAATAAGTTATTCTCAAGTGTGACCTATCAGTAATGTCCCCTGCAATCACAAACTGTACCATTCCTAATAAAGAAGAAATTTAAAAAAAAAAAAAAACCTTTCCCAGTCCTAAGATAAAATTTTGTCACTTTTCCATAAACTCTGACTTCAGTGACACTGTGACATGTATCCGCACATGACCACAACCCCTCCAATTTGCACATCTAAGAACAGGCTGGCATGTCTGTAATACCATTTTGAGTATCCCTCTGCTTCAGTTGGAGCCCAAATAGCTCAGTCAGTATAGTGATTATGGCAGAGGCTGCAAAGATTCAGGTTTAAATTCTCATTTCTCCAAAACATCCATGTTGGCTCTGTGACTCACACAGCAGCCTATTCAATGGACACTTGGTACTCGCTTCTATGTAGTGGTGAGGTTAAGGATAGGTGGAGGCGTACTTCAATTTCCCCCATACACCTTTATGGCATCAAAAAGTTAAAAAAAAAAAAAAAATAAAGCAATCCCATTACCGGCCTGGACAGGCCCTGAGGGTTCCAGAAGGTTGAGGCTCCCAGATTTCAAGACAATCAACACATGAGGGTCATAAGGTTGTCTGCCCTACGCACCAGCCGTCTTTACACACAGGAAATATTCCTGCTACTCATTTCTGTTAGAGACTGAGTCAACTCCAGGGCCAACAGTGCAGCCGGAAGGATCATGTCGATGAAAATTTCCAATGACACTATCGGGAATCGAACCCGCGAACTTCTGACTTGTAGTGCAGGGCCTCAATCAACTGCACCACTGTGTACTCCACACCTTCTACCTTCAACTGTAAATTAATAACAATTTTACTTACAAGATTTGTTGTATATACAAGATATATATCCTGACATAGCTACAGGACACACAGCTGCACAGACAGACAAATATCATAACTTATGTTTATTGGACCGTGCATCATTGTGACAGATGAAGAATAAAAGACCAACTTGATGTCACTTGCTATTTTATTTCACTTCTTATGTGCTCAACATGTTTCGGACATTAAAATATCCATCATCAGGAGCTTGCGACTATTCTGTTGAATTACCAC
>Ga0123357_10011059_pt1 | contig 11542 bp, 8 predicted proteins | sample TergutEmb28metaG_FD_89873 | JGI IMG/M metagenome (GOLD analysis project Ga0123357, IMG submission 89873) | Embiratermes neotenicus P4 segment gut microbial communities from Petit-Saut dam, French Guiana - Emb289 P4 | ecosystem: Host-associated > Arthropoda: Insects > Digestive system > Gut ...
AATCTGGCTGGTGGCAGCATATAAACTAGGCACTTCGCCGCTGACGTAACCGCGCCCATTAATTATAGTGTCTTCGCGTAACGGGTACGGTTAGGTCCGAGTACCCTTACGGGAGGCATTACAGGACTAATTAACTGACAACAGATTGTGTAAATGTTGTATCGTCTTTCTTTTTCTCATACCCACAAACACTTGCAAATGTGATTTAATTTAAATGTCCACACAGTAAAGAGTTTTGATATGCTTGTTTTTATTTTTGTGCTACCTTTTTTAACTTTTGTCAGTAGTTTGAGTTCAAATTTAGTGTAGTGTATTATGTGGTGTATGTAGTGGTGCTGTCAGTAGCTGAGATTATGTGGTGTACATAGTGGTGCTGTCAGTAGCTGAGATTATGTGGTGTACGTAGTGGTGCTGTCAGTAGCTGAGATTATGTGGTGTACGTAGTGGTGCTGTCAGTAGCTGAGATTATGTGGTGTACGTAGTGGTGCTGTCAGTAGCTGAGATTATGTGGTGTATGTAGTGGTGCTGTCAGTAGCTGAGAGTATGTGTTGTATGTAGTGGTGCTGTCAGTAGCTGAGAGTATGTGTTGTATCTAGTGGTGCTGTCAGTAGCTGAGATTATGTGGTGTACATAGTGGTGCTGTCAGTAGCTGAGATTATGTAGTGCTTGAATGAAAGGATGTTAGTGAATAATAAATTGAAAAGGATGTGGAAGGAAGTGGTTGTTGCTTATTTGAGCCACTATCCTGCTATTAAGGAGGTATTGAGAAAAATTACAAACAGGCAGTCAGAATAACTGGTCTGTGGGACATGATTTTGTAATGCGGTATCTCCAAAATGTGAAATACAGATGCTGCCTGCTGGATTGTGAAGTGTAGTCTTAATAAATGTAAGTATAATTTCAGTGAACCATGTTGTACTGTGACAGTGTGAATTGAACCTGCTGTTACAGCTGAATCTTGCATCCCAGTCGGTGCTTGAGGGCTTGAATGCATGTCTGGATCACCGAGGTGAAGTGTTCATACCTGAACTTGGGAAAACGTTTTACATTCAGAGTGACAGCACACGCCTGTTTGGGGCACAGAATCCTTTGAGGCAAGGCGGAGCACGACGAGGTCTTCCACAGTCCTTCCTAAATAGGTTCACTCAGGTCAGTTCATGTCATTGTACAGTATTGATAGTTAATTAAGTATAAAACTGTGATGGGGATTACTGTCATCTGGGATGTGCTACAGCATTGTGCAGTAAGTGGCTGATGGCACCACATACACAGTTATGCTTTGTCACCTTCCAGAACACCAGAATACTCAATTACACCAGGCTGAGAACCTCAGAACTTACATAGATGATAAGTTTTTATGCTGTGATGTTATGCATGGGCAGAATGTACAGGTTATAAAGCATAAAGCATAAACAGGCCATCATCAGTGACTGAGTAGTCAGTGTCATATTTTTTTGGTACACATCTTTAATTTATTATGCTTCTGTGTAACATAAATATTACATGATTGATGATAATTTTAGAGGGACAAGTCATAATTTATGGCAGTAAGTTATGTTTTATGTTGGCATTCTAGTGATCTCAATGAAATTTTCTAGGGCAGACGGCCCCGGCAGTACGTGAAGGTTTTCTGATGTTTCACAACTAACTCCGTCCCCATATTCAGGGTGTGCTGGTGGTTTGGTAGCACCAAAACTGATGACTGGCTGTCCAACTGTGTGGTGTGTATATCTCTGTTTGGCCGGTTGCAGGATGGAATGCAACCCCTCTGGTTAGTGGGAGGAGTCAAAAGGTCGTTGCACTCAGCCTGGACTGTCTATTCTTGGTTGTGGTGAGCATTTAAAGTAAACTTATTACTGGCTGCCATGTACGGCTTAATACGAAGCCACCGTCTGTGTTGAAGTTTTCAGCATGTGGTTGAATTTATATTGCTTCTTTCACAATCCAGTCCATGTATATAGTCATCCAGTTCGGACTGTGATAGTTTTAATGGCTAAACAAACACATTAAAACTATCCATATTCCAATGAAAAACACTTCTAGCACCTTAAGACCAATCAAGGATGATCTAGGCCTTAAAACATCTGGGGTGTACTGCATTCAGTATGAATGTGGCAAAGTGTGTGTGGGCCAAACTGCCAGACCTTTAAAATCAGATGTCAAGAACACGTAAGACACCTGCACCATGGCCAGACAGAAAAGTCAGCTGTAGCAGAACACCTACTAAACGCAGGACATGAAATCCGGTTTGAAAAAACACACAGACTGAACAGGACGACTGTATACATGGATTGGATTGTGCAAGAAGCAATAGAAATTGAACTGCATGCCGAAAACTTCAACAGAGAGGCTGGCTTCATATTAAGCCATACATGGCAGCTGGTAACCGGTTTACTGAAATGCTCACCACAACCAGGAATAGACACCCCAGGCCAAGTGCAACAACCATTTGACTCCTCCCACTAACCAGAGGAGTTGCATTCCATTCCATGCCAAGGCCAAACGGAGATTTACACACCACACAGTTGGACACCTAGTCATCAGTTGTGGTGCTACCAAACCATCAGCACACCCTGAAGATGGGGATGGAGTTAGTTGCTGAAATGCCGGAAAACCTTCACATCCTGATGCTGCTGTCTGCCCGAGAAATTTTCATTGAATTCTGTCGCCATGACAGCTTCAAGACTTATATTCTAGTGATCTGATTGCAAGTTGTCTTGTGCATATGTAAATAATAAGCATAGAATTTTATTGGCACTATAATATCTGTACTGAAGAATGATACCTATTTGTTCATGTTGGTGCCTGAATTTTAAATAATTTTTTGTACATTAGGCACCTTACTGCATGGAAATGCCGTAAAACACATGTTCTTGAAAGTTACACTCTGCCTGTGGTGGGTGGGGATATGTGCAGAGCACATTTGAGGGTGGGGATATGTACGTGTATACAGCACATTTGAGGGCATTCAAACTGTACAATAATTTATTCAGTCAGTAACACAACATATATTGGTTATCAATATATATTGTGTTACTTACTGAATAAATTGTTGTATTATTGTAAACACAATGGAATGGCTCTTATCAAAAAAAACATTCAAATTGCTTTGAAGTACCTACTGAAATTTCTTCTGAGGTCTGTGCGAAACAACATCGGTACTGGGAATGGGTTTGATGTTCAGGAGTTTAATGAATATGTTTTGATGTATTCAAGTTTTATGTAAAACTTGTTAGTAACAGATACGTTATTCATATACATTATTTGCTATGTATTGAAAATCGATTGGAACAGAAGTCTATATAAATGAAGTACTTATTATGCCCAAACCAGTTTTCTGCAAGTCTTACAGTTTTGAAGGCAGTTAAAGGAAATGGATCCAGCATGCCATGAAAGTTGTACTGTGTGTATGTAACTGGTTCATGTTACGTGTCGGAAGGTGATACTATTGCTGCTGACATGGGGGTAAGATCACTTTATATTACACGCTTTTCATTCTTGTTTAGGTGTACATTGATACTTTAATGGAAGCTGACTTGGAGTTCATTACCACATCTCTGTTTCCTGCTCTTCCTCATAATCTGATTTGCTGTATGGTAAAATTCAATTCCCGATTGGTCAGAGAGACAGGTGAATTGAGGTTGTGGGGTCAGAGAGGAGCACCATGGGAACTGAACCTGCGGGACCTGTGCCGGTGGTGTGAGACAATAATGGCGGACAGGAGCAAATGCACAGCTTCAGATAAAAATGTCACTTTCCATCCAGGGAAATTTGTTGACCTCATTTATGTGGACAGAATGAGAACAAAAGAAGATAAGGAAAAGGTAAACATTGTGATTAGGTCTGTTGTGTTTTTGGTGTTCTGTGGAATGGTATCCTCAGTAGGTTAAGGAAATATTGTGTTTTGTACTGTGAGGGTGTCATGGAAGTATGGTCATGCCCATTCCTAGCCTCAGCTCTAGATTGAGGCAGATTGAGATGAGTTGTCAGTTTCACACGCCAGTCACTCTTCCTGCAGGAAAAGAACCTCTATTACTGATTGAACTGGAGGCTTGGCAGGCCCATAGCTGGTCTGGATTTTTCAGAGAAGCAACACATCTCGCCCTTACTGGGATTCAAACCATGATTCCTTGGGTGTCCACCCTGTTGCCTTGTCACTGTTCTGTTTTATCCCAGCTTGTATTCCTTACAGCTTCTGAAAACAGCCAACTGCCAAGAATTTTGACTAAAGGATGAACAGGCACTTAGAAAAGAACATGAGTAATCCAAAATGTTTAAATGAATGTATAACTGACACAAAGTTGGTATTTGCATTTTGTGAGATACTGAAATTGACACAGAAGAAAATCGCTCTGCAATCTCATGAAGCTAAGTTCACAGTTATTGCCACTTTAAAATTAACTTTTCTTTGAACACAGTTTTTTGTGTTCTTGGAAAATATGTGGTGCTGATTGTTCGCCCAGTGTTAATGGACTCCGTAAAGGAACGGCTCAGAGGCTGGAATAGGAAGTACAGCATGTTTTGCATCCATTTGTATGGCTCATACATTACGACACTGAACTGACGTTACTGTAAGAAAAGTCGTTCTAACAGAAAAAATTGTTTATTCACTGTATTTGTGGGAAAATCAAGAAGTGGGCTTTTTGTTATGTCTCTCTGTGAGGAATGTACTGTACTTAGTAAAGATTAAATGCCGATTTGTTATCTTGTTTCTGACCTAGATGGCCTGCAGAGTAGATTATCCACCTATAATAATTAGGAGTACTCGCCAGTATCTTGAATTTCTGAAACTACCTAATATTTTTATGCGGCCGGGGCATGCTGCTGACCACTCACCTCCTTCTAGTGCCGCAGTCATGGAAGAGTAGAGCTATGCCTCTACCCACCCTCTGGGCCACACCGGGCCTGTAACGGGATCACTTTACTTTTACCTTTACCTAATATTTTTACAGGTATGCTTCCAATATGATAGCTGTATTCCAAGAGCAGTAATGTTACTGAATGTTGTTGTTACTCTTTTGGTTGTACTGAACTTTAATATTTAACATTTGTCTTTAATATGGTTTATGCTGGCCATTATGAATACTGTCTTGTCCTAGGCACACAATTCCATTTGTTATTTAGTTTTCACCAAGCAACCTGTATGTAACAAGCTATATTAAATTATGTCTGTGTGATATCTATGTATATGTAATCTTGTAGTCTGCGAAATAACGTTGCATCTGCTCCACTTTATTGTGTCTCTAATCTTGTAGCACTGACTCACGGTACATTTCTCTGTCATTACAGGTTAAAGAAATCTATATTGAAGAAATTGGCTCAGAGTATCCATTATTCTGCAACTTTCCTCGGGTTCACTTAAGTCACAGTACTTTGTTTATTGATGACATAGTTATGTCACGTAATGGAATGACATCACAGAGAACTGGAATGATAGAAGAAGTCAAGGATTGTGTTGGCTTGAATCAGGCTGTTCCTCAGGAGCAGGACTGTTTAATGTTGCTTAGAAGGCAGTTCCATGTGCTGCGATCACTTGCAAGATGTGTTGACATGAACTATTTGGCAATACTGGTAAGTTTCCTTTGTTGATGGGGTGTAGAATCATGTAAATTTATTAAAAGCCATGCAGTTTCCACCACTGAAAATTAACACATAGGGCAATGAGATTATGTCACATTGCTGTTCTTCAGTTTGGTGTGCTGCAAGTATGTAATTTTCATTTTCAGTTATTGAATGTTTATTGTCATATCTCATGATATGTCAGTTTCAGCTGATTAAGTAGTTTGTTTTCTGTTAGGTTGGCCCAGCTGGTTGTGGCAAAACAAGTGCTGTCCATCTGCTGTCACAGCTGTTGGGGCAGGAACTTAGAGTGTTATCCATCAACTCTGCAATGGACACCACAGAAATCTTGGGAGGCTTCGAACAGGTAGGAATTGCCATGTCTTCAGTTGTCTGCCTGGAAATTTATTATTTGTTGATACAAGGTGCATGCACAGCACCCAAACAGTATGATGTGTCTTGCGTTTCTTGCAGTTTATGTATTTATGTGTGTTATTTGCTTCTTGTAGCCATATTTCTGGCTTGAAATGCAGAGACATTTCTTACTTGCAGGCTGCAAAGTTGGTTAGGTGAAGTTAGCAATTTTCTGAAGTCACAAACTTAATAGCAACATGGGGAAAGAAGGAATTGGGGAAATTTTTGTATGTGGTTGCATCTTGTTGTGTACATTGGTGTCAGTACAGTGTTGTGACATGTTAACATATACTGGCTTCAGTACAGCGTTGTGTCTTATTATGTACTCTGGTGTCAGTACAGTGTTGTGTCATTGTTGTGTATACTGGCATCAGTACAGCGTTGTGTCTTATTGTGTCCTCTGGTGTCAGTACAGTGTTGTGTCATGTTCTGTATACAGGCATCAGTAAAACACTGAGTCCTGCTATGCCTGCTAGCATCATAGCATCATGTACATAGTCTCTACCTAAATGAAGATTCCATCACCAGTGACCTCACTTCTGAAACTAGCTGATTATTGTAGGCTCCTCTTAAGTAAGGAACTGCCCTTTGTGTGAGGTGCAGTGCTGTTGGAGGGTGCAATATTGAACAGCATGTGTGCAGTAACTGGAGCAGAGTTGAACTGTAAGGGTAATTTAGTGCCTGTCTATTTAATCATTCTCCCCACCTTCACTTTTTGTTTCGTGTGTAAGAATACTGACATAATACACACAGAGCTTGGTGATCTTGTTAAGTCTAATTTGTTACCCATGAAAGGGCATTATTGAACCAAAAGTAAAAAGTATAAGGCTTGTTTTTGTACCAATGACAACTGGTCACCAGAATCTGAGAGTGGAGTGAACATGTGGAATGTCATGTCTTAGGTGTTCCTCACACACTGGATAGCGTCCACCATGTATATGGTAGAAATGATTGCAATGGAAAACTAAATGATCTCTACTGATCTCGAAGTATTACAGTTTATAGCTTCAGTTTTGAACTGTTCCTATATGAACTGCCATAGTTGGCATGAATGGTGACAGGATAACACAGTCACTATAGGCTGATCACTTGTGTTTAGATGCAGACAACATCTGAGACTTTTTTCATTACAGTAAGGCCTAACTGTATCTCCAATAGGACTTTGTAAAGTGCATTATGTAACAACACTGTCGCCTGCTAGTGTTATATAATATAACAGTGGTGACTGATGAATATGGGCATGGACTGTTGGTGGAATGAAACTGAGAGGGGAAAGCCGAAGTACTTGGGGAGAAACCTGACCCAGTGCCACTTTGTCCACCACAAATCCCAAATGGATGGGTCTTGAGCCACTTTTGCAGTAGCACAACCCAATAGATGCAGGAGGCTCTTTCCCTGCCAGTGTAAAGCTGTTGATTCATTTGCATTTAGTGTGAAGGTGAAGAATATGTGGAGCTATACCTCCATTCTGTATGTAGCTGTGTGACATTCTTCTTAATTAAACACAAGAACAACTCTGCTTTATTGGTACTGATCTTGTCACAGAAGTGACAAATGTTTTTGAACAGCTTGTAGTTTGTGTTAGCTTGAGTAGCAAGCGCAACAAAAGTGTAGCTAAATGTGTCAGCGTTCTGCACGAGTGAACGTGCTCGATTTAAATTGGTTTAGCATGTAGATTCAAGTAACAAGACACACAAACGTTTTCACACGGAAATCAATTGGATTACATGCTGCTGCCACTGTTCGTCCTTTTCAGATTTTTGAGCCTGCTTGTGTCTTCCACTTCCATAGATTTCAGCTGCAACTTTATGTTGTTTTGCATTGCAATTCACCCTACATGCAGAATCTCTGTATTTGTCTGTACTCCCTAAAACTTTAAAATTTGTTACCTTGATTGCAGAAGCATAGAGCAGCAGCAGTCTCAAACTGAAATATACTGCAGGCAGAACAGATAATTTAGAAATTTAAGCCACACTGCATATCACAGTAAGCAATGCAGATGGTATATACATATATATATATATATCGTAACTAGTTAAACATACCATTGAAAATACTTCTTGCTTTTAATCACAAACTCAAAATAATTATAACTGTAGAATTTAAGACTTTACTGGATTGTTGTCTGTCCCTGCTGACATGATGTATAGTGCCATCTACAGATAGCACACCTTTTTAACATCCATTCATGTGATGAAAGACATTTTAAGTGAAAAATTCTCTGACACAGGCCACATTCTATAACTGGAGTTAGATTAGTTATGGGGGGTATATAAAATGAACTGGTGGGCTACATGTGACCTAGCACCAAGTGCGTGAGACCCCTGGCCTAGAGAGAAGCTAGAACGTTATATAAATTCATCTCAGTGAACACAGAGTAATGTCAAGCAGAAGAGGAATGTTTCCTGAGGAGTGGACATTTCAGAAAGAGAAACAATTCACATGGTTGTTTCCTTCTGTTGTATGAGCCATGTTCGCTGTGGCGTGAATTTAAAATTGCTATCTGTCACACTCAGGTAGTGGATATTCACATCATATAACGTATTTTGAAAGACGTCACATATCAATTTTTCTATATTGAACAGTGTCTATATACCTGTCATGCAGGGTGCCCTTTTTATCATTGCATGACAGCTACCATTCTCAGTGATACGACAAAAGGAACGTCCTTTAGAACTTGAACACGGCTGTGTCTGTCGCCTTAAGCAAGTGGGAGTCTGTGGCCAGTGTATTATCTAATTCAACTGGAGGTGGAGTTGACTGTTTATTGTTTATATAATGATGTTGTGAATAGCTGACATGGTGTGATGTTGAATGTATGGGTGATTAATGAATAATGAACTTGAAAGCATGTGGATGGAAGTGTGACATGATCATGTATATTGCTAGGCATGTCACATAATTTATAAATCCTGATAACAAAATGATAGTTTCTTTTGACTAGTGTGGACATTATACTTCATTGAAAATATTATTTTGTTGTTCGGAGTGGTAAAATATTTTGAGCATCAATCATACAGCATATTGGAAGTATGTCTTTACTTGGCCATAGTGTTTGAGACATTGCTGTCACTAGCATTGCCACAGTTAGACAAGTGGCGGTAATGTGGAATGTCGGGCCATAACACAGTGTAAGGAATGGTGCGCTCATCAGCTAGTACTCTCTCAGGCTGTCCCATTTGAATATTAATTTTCGACAAATAAACTTTTTAGATTCAGTGGCATATGGTAGTGGAGAAGGTCCTATATCCAGGTACTGGATAAGGGCTTTTGTCTGATGTGTTCAAGCACTGTGGAAGGTCCTTTGTGTGATGTGCCCAAGTATTGAAGAAGGTCCTTTTTTGTGATGTGTCTGAGTACTGGAGAAGGTCCTTTCATGTGTCCAAGTACTGGAAAAGTTCCTTTGTCTGATGTGTCTCAGTACCGGAAAAGGTCCTTTGTCTGATGTGTCCAAGTACTACTGAAAGCACTAACTGAATCTCCTCCACCAGCACACGCCGGATTGTTGTTTGTCACAGCAGTGGTGCCGTAGATTCAAGCCTTGTGGACTGTGACGTCGTGCGGATTGGTGAACACTTGTCTCGGGATGATGACGAGGCAGCATGGACAGCCTCAGCAGATCTCCTATCAGGGATACTCTTGCAGACGATGCCCCTGACAAGTTATACAAACTGCCCAAGACTGCTAGTTGCCATGGGTGCCACTGTGACTTTTCACAACATCCGCTTCGCCCAACATCTACAAGCAGTATGCCCACATTACGGCCAACTACGTGTCTCCGGTGCGTAGCGGCGACCAGATGTCCGGTCGTGTTGCGCTGCGATCAACAGCGGACGCACAAGTTGGAGGACGTGGTTCACGAGTTCCGGATACGTTACCAGCAGCGCCTGAGGAACGGGAAAGGAGACAAGAAGCCTGCTTGACCCGCTGGGCAACTGAATCGCTCAGACTTGCACGGTGTCGGAATGTGAGGCATTTCAGTTCCGTGTGTCAGTGAAGTACGGTGACGTGGCTGTGGGGCCTCCTACACTGTACAACTCCAAACAGCACCAGAACCCTATACAAGAGGCCCCGTGAGACCGAAGTTCCCATAATTTTCTTCAGCTGTTAGGTAAACGCCAGGGTACATTTCAGAGACGGGACATGGCCGGCAACTCTCCTGCACTCACGTAGGCCTTCACGTAGATCTTTTCATACCAAGTCGCAAAGGCCTTCAATCTACGCGACAGATCCACTCCGGCTTCAAAACCCAGACGTCCATCAGGCCAGAGTTATCCCCCTCCCCGAAAAGGACATGATGCCATTTGTAGCAGAAGCATATCAAGGCCCGCAGTCAAGACGGGGCATCCGTCAGCGTAAGCACAGTCCCACTGTAACATATCCGTATCACAGCCTAGCGATGCGTTTCGCACGCAGTGGGTCTTGCGCGAGTAGACGTCCGTTGGTTAGCTTTTCGTTGGCTTTGTTTGTGGTTTGGTCAGCATCAGAGGCTCATAACTGTGCCTCTACTTCCTGCCGCATTAAATGTCCACCAGTCGTCACGGCGTCACGTCCCGGAATAATAATAACAGCAGCAGAATAGACTCGAGTCGAATGGTTATAAGGGCTGCCCCCCCCCCACCCCGTTGTCTCTCTCTTGCCAGTCATGTCACCAGTGATCCATCTCAGTTACGCTGCTGCTTTCCCCACGTGTCAGTCAGGTCGACACATTGCGGGTGCACGTGGGGGTGAAGTCATTTCATCGCCAGAACGTTTGTCACTGGTTTGGCCATGTACATCCCTGTTCGTTGTATCCATTAGTCGACCCCTGTTGGACGTCCCTCGGCGCGGCTGAGCCGGGGGTCTGTCAGGTCTAATTTTCTTGTCCGTTTCATGTGTAGTCGAGTTCTGGAGGCTGTGATTCGCTGTCAGGTAGGTGTTGGTCCAATATCGTGTGTGTTCAGTGGTGTGCCCACTCTGTGACGCGTTGCACGGACTTAGTGTGCTGTTCTGTGGTATCTGACTGCTGTCCGGTTTTACGGTACGCGCTGAAAAGTAATTCCTTTTACGCTCGTAACAAAAGTATCGCTTTAGCCGCATCAATTTTCACGAAACTCAGCTGACTGGCGGTTCATTCAGATGCCTTATACCGAATTTCAGCTAAATAGGACTGTAAGTATTGTGGGTAGAAACTCATTACCATCCCTAAGTTCAGTTCGGCTTTCACTGTACTGATTTTCACGAAGCTCCTAACAATTCAGGATGTAGCATATAGATATTCTCTACCGAGTGCCAGGCAAATCGGTTTGGAAGTGTAGGAAATGGGGCAAATTTGCATGTACGTTCTTGAGTAAAGTGTGGCTTTCACAGTACCGATTTTTACGGGACGCTTAACGCTGAACAGTGTCACGTGAAGATCCTTTCCACCGATTTTCACCCACATCGGTCAAGAAATGCGGAAATGGCGGTTAGAGATTTCGTGATTCCCCCCCCCCCCCCAGTAAAATTTTTTTTTACTTTTCCTTTTTTGGGGGGAAAATCTGTGTTTTTGTACACTCTTTTGTAAAAAATTTCCACTTCGTAATTTTGG
>Ga0123357_10011060_pt1 | contig 11542 bp, 11 predicted proteins | sample TergutEmb28metaG_FD_89873 | JGI IMG/M metagenome (GOLD analysis project Ga0123357, IMG submission 89873) | Embiratermes neotenicus P4 segment gut microbial communities from Petit-Saut dam, French Guiana - Emb289 P4 | ecosystem: Host-associated > Arthropoda: Insects > Digestive system > Gut ...
CGTCCTTGTTCAGGGCGGCTGAATCACAATAATTTTATAAAATTATTAGATAAAAAATATTTTTGAAAATATTTTACCCGCACTGATACCCGCAATTTCACAGGGCCACAGTGGACAATTTGGGACGGTTCAGACCAGAGGGAGGGAGAAGTTCGAGGGGCAATGCACGTTCTGATCTGCTGCCGTGGGATGGGTATTTTGGCGAATCACCTCATTACCTTGTCCATCAGCGTTGCATAGCTGTCCACTACGTCATATACAACAGAATCGGTGCTGATAGCCCTGAAATGCTCTCTCGCACAATGTATCTTGGCTTCCTCAATTTTGCGGAGTTGCATGGTGGACATGGAACCTTTGGTTCCCGCAACAAAGTAGATGTGTTTTACCTTGCCCTCATGGAATGCAATCGCCCAGTCTGGATTGTATTTTCCAACAGGAGTGCTGATATAAAATCCGTTTGGAAGCTTTACATAGACGGCAACTTCGCTTGATGTGTCAACTTTCTCGGCGAAGTTCCGTTCATTTGTGGAATCGTAAAGAATATAGTCGTATAGATGCTTATTGGATGCCATCGCGTTTACGCCAAGCTGCCCCTTCATGGTCGGCTCGGTAAAGATGGTGGTATCGTAAGCGGTCTCCAGTTTGTCATAGGCGATGTGCTGAATGATGACCGTCGCCTTCTGCTCATTGATGATGGTCGAGGCGCGGATGATAAATTCCTCCGGGTTGTTCGCAAACTGCTCAAACGCGCTCTTTTCAATGCCTTTCAGTATCTTGACCGCCGCAAGGCGAGTCAGCCCTGTTTCGACGACAATTTTCCCGATAAGGTCGTATTTGACGTTTACACTCGTAAGGGCTTCCACACTGTATAATTCGCTTTCTCCGCGTACCATCGACGTGCCGGAAAGCAATTTTTCTTTGGATTCAATGTCCGTCAGCGTGCCAGACTCAATCTTGAAAAATAGCTTTGAAACACGCAATTCCTTGTTCAGTGCGGCAATCGCTTTGCCTATCAGCTCTGTCTCGTCGAATTCCACCACATAAACAGATTTCGCGTTGATCTTTGACCAGAGAGCCTTGAACTCCTTGCTGTCAAGTTTCCTCTTGTCCAGCTTGAGTTCCACGTTGTTCTTGCGGGCGTTTTCAGGTTGCATGGCGCGGCTGTCGTATATGGAATCAAGAATGGCGATAACATCGGCCTGACAGTCGGCGGCTTCCTCGGCAATCTCAATCGTGCCGTTTTTCTTGTCCTCGTAATACTTATCCGTCAAAATGCCTTTCTTCACATAACCGCTCGTAATAAGTCCTTCGTAAATGCTTGTCGCAAGCTCAATGTCCACCACTTGCTCCGCGCCGGAAGCGTCTTTGATGACTTTGTTCTTGAACAGGTCTGCCGTCACCATGCGCGGACGGTCGGCCACAGCCTCGGCAATCTCTGACTGCAAGCCTTTGGCGAAACTGTCATAGCTCCCGTTGGCGATAACGGTCAGCACATTGATATTGTGAACATCCTCGCCCAAGAGGCTTGTATCCATGCGCTCGCCGCTCTGGTTGACGGCAAGGCGCAGACCGCGCCCGACTTCTTGACGCTTGCGGACATCGCTCCCGCTTTGTTTCAACGTGCAGATTTGGAACACGTTCGGATTGTCCCAGCCCTCCCGCAAGGCGGAATGTGAGAAAATGAAGCGCACAGGCTCCTTACGGTCAAGCAGACGTTCCTTATCTTTCATAATCAGGTCGTATGCGTCGCTGTCGTCGGATGTGCGCTCTTTCTTGTCGCCGAGTTTGCTGTCCACCATGCGTCGGCTTTTCTTGTCGATGGAGAAATACCCGGCGTGGGTGCTGTCGGATGCAATGGACGCCAGATATTGGATATAATCCTCGTCGCCCATGTCACGCCGCAAATCCTTGACGATTTGGGTGTACTCTGCCTCAAAAGCTTCCGCATATTCGCCGTTATGGGGTTGCCCGCCCTCATCATATTGCTTGTATTTCGCCACTTCGTCGATAAAGAACAGGGACAATACCTTTATGCCTTTGTAAAAAAGCTGACGCTCGCGCTCGATGTGGGAGAGGATCGTTTCCCGTATCTGAATCCGGCGCAACTGTTCCTCGCTGACCGCGCCGATCACATCGCCAGCGAACAGTTTTTTTCCATTCGTGAACTCAATGGAGCTATCGCGCCCGTCAATCCGCAGGACGGTATAGCCGTCTTTGTACTCCTCCAGTTCGCCGGACCCAGCAAACAGGTTATATCCCTCATCCACCGTGCGCCGGACTTTGCGAGGTTTTCCCCCCCCTTGTAATCAAACTCAATGGTCGCGGTAGGGTTGCCTCTGGAAAGGTTGATGCTCTCCAGATAGACATAACCTTCGGTCGCCGTAGAGCCCGTCACGGCAATGCCTTTGACGGCAATCTTCTTGACGAGCTTCTTGTTGTAGGCTTCCATCGCGTCCAGGCGGTAGACCATATTGTAAATGCTGTCGCTCTTGTGCGTGGCCGAATAACGGAGAGTCACAAGCGGGTTAAATTCCTTGAGACGTTCCTTGGTCGCCTGGCCCTCCACGGACTGCGGCTCGTCGATGATGAGAATCGGATTTGTCTTTGCCAGTATATCAATTGGCTTGCGGCTGCGGAACTCGTCGAGCTTCATGTAAATGCGCCGCGCGTCCTTGCCTCGCGCATTGAAGGCTTGCGAGTTGATAATCATCACATTGATCGCGCTGTCCGAGGCGAAACGGTCAATCTCTGTAAGTTGCGCGGAGTTATAAATGAAGCAACGAATCTTTTTGCCGTATTCCTCGGCAAAATGCTCCTCCGTAAGCTGAAACGATTTATAGACGCCCTCCCGGATGGCGACGGACGGCACGACGATGATAAACTTGCTCCATCCAAACCGTTTGTTCAGTTCATACATCGTCTTGATATAGGTGTACGTCTTGCCGACACCCGTTTCCATCTCAACGGTCAGGTTGTAGCGCCCCAGGAGTTGTTTGGATGGCTCTATCTGGTGGCTGCGTTGAATCTTCTGTATCTGTTCTAAAATGATGCTTTCGTTGAGTTCAGGAACAATACGGGCATTGCCAAATCCGGTGACATCGAAAGGGATACTCTGATAGCCCTGCAACTCGCCTTTGTCGATCATATACGTCGGCGTATGGAACGGTTGCCCGGCGAACACGTCACAAACGGCTTTGGCCGCGTCCGCTTGAAACTTCTGGTGCTTGAACTGGAGCCTCATTGGTCGTCACCTTCCGCTGACAAACCGATTCGCCGCTCAATGTCCTCCGCTGACGGGAGTACGCTTTCATACTTCTCCGGCAAGGTGTCGAACAGGCTGTATTCACTCACGCCGATGGGTTTCTCAATGTCCCGCAGGGCGTATTCGGCGATCATGCCCTTTTTGTTTCTGCAAAGCAGAATACCGATTGTCGGGTTGTCCTGCGTGGTTTTCAGCAGATCGTCCACGGCGGAGATGTAAAAATTGAGTTTCCCGGCATACTCCGGCTTGAAGTCGCCGCTTTTTAGCTCGATCACCACATAGCAACGGAGTTTAAGATTGTAGAACAAAAGATCGATGTAGAAGTCCTCGTTCTCAACCTCAATATGATATTGGTTTCCGATAAACGCGAAGCCTGTACCAAGCTCCAAAAGCAGTTTGGTGATGTTTTTGACCAGTTCACTTTCAATCTCGCGCTCGACCATACCTTTGCGATATTCGATGAAGTCGAAAATATATGGGTCTTTCAAGGCTTGCTCGGCCAGTTCGCTCTGCGGGCTTGGCAGACGTTTGCCATAGTTCGTGGCTTTCGCGGCGATAGCCTGACGTTCATACAGCCCGTATTCTATCTGATGCGCGAGAATATTACGCGACCAACCGTTTTCAACGGTTTGAGCGGCATACCACAGGTAACTTTCAGTGCCCTTAACCTTATCCATCAGGGCTATATTGTGATACCAGGTTATTTGTGCAAGCGTCGCTTGCACAATTTCAAGATCAGGGAACAGCTTCGCAAACTTTGTCATATATTTCAAGTTCCTAACGGAATAGCCTGTAGCGTTTGGAAAGTCGAGCTTGATGTCGCGCGCGAGGTTCTCAATGAACTTGTTGCCCCAAACTGCACGTGCGTTGATGACTGTGCCGATATTCCAGTACAGCGTGACAAGCTCACTGTTCGCCGCAAGGACGGCTTTGTGCTGTGCCGTCCTGATTTTTAAGCGAATATCATCAATGACTTTGAGGTATTCCGTGTTATTCATCAACATATTCATATCACCTTCACGCTGGTATTCGGCGCGAGCAGCTTGAAGATTTCCGCCACGTTGATTTTTTCCGGGCTTGAGGAAAAGCCCGAATCCCGGAACACGGCGCGAAGCGGCTGGCGCTTGGCAATCTCCTTGACCACCTTGTCGCTGACGGTATCGGCGAAACAGGCAATAAGGTCGCCGTTGTTGTAGGTGTGAACCGTCACGCCGTCGATTTTCTCGTGAGTATGCGGCAGGGAGAGCGGCAACCCCCAATCGAGCAGGCAGCCATAGAGCAAATCCATGTCGTTGCGGTCGTCTTTGATGTTGGAGGTCGCCAAGTCGAGCAAGTTTTGCGTGTATTCGCCAGCAGCGTAGTACACATCTTTCATGTTGGTGTCGTCGAGTTTCAGGACACGGAAGCCGATGTCCAGATTCTGCGCGGTCAGCCCCGCCTCGGCCTTAATTTTGTCCCCGGCACGGCGGATGCGCTCTTTGCCGATTTCGCAGATATTATTGTGGCCTGCTTTGGCGGCTTCAGAACCTTCGGCACAGATTTCCGGCAACTGCACCATGATAAATTTACGTTTTCCGCCGTCATCGGCATTGAGTTCTATCACAGCGTGAGCCGTGGAAGCAGAACCAGAAAAAAAGTCAATAACAATACCTTCTTTAGTTTTTTGAAAAATATATGAAAACAAATCTTTTAATACAGAATGATCCTTTGGGTTATTAAATATCGTAGCACCAATCAGGTTTTTTAGGACTAATGAAGCCCCTCTGCCATCTTTATAAACAACAGGAGTTTTTACTATTGTATCGACTTCAGATAGATAACTTTTCTTTAATGGAATTGTTGTCTCATCTGTCCCAAACAACACCCTGTTATCTGCAATCCTCTTCAGCATAACAGGTTCAGTTGCTCCCCATCCTCGTGATGGTTTTTTTACCGGCCTTTTTGTTACTGGATGATATATATCATAATCGGGGATGCTTGTGCTTGCAGACGATATATCAGCCCCAAAATATAGCCCTCTTTCATCCGATCTAAAGAAGTGTTTCAATTCTTTTGCTGGATTGTCTTCCGGTAAATCATTGTAAAAGTCCTTCATCTTTTGCTCAATAGTTGCATAATCGTTCTTATATACACTAACCATTTTATTGTAATAATTAAAAATCTCATCAAGCCCGTATTTTTTCTCTCTCCAAGCACCTAACGAAATCAGATTGTGTATATTTTTTGCATAAAATACAATATATTCAACGCTATCAGAAAAAAATGTGGAATCATTCTTCCTACCTTTTTCCCAAGTCACATTAGTAATAAAATTTTCTTCCCCAAAAACCTCATCGCATAGCTTGAGTATATTTACAAATTCGTTGTTATCAATACTTATTAACATCACCCCATCAGATGACAACAGATTCCTTGCCAATACAAGTCGAGGATACATCATGCTGCACCAGTCTGAGTGAAAGCGCCCGTTGGTTTCGGTGTTCTTGAACAGGCGGCCTCCTTCCTCATCATAAACGCCTGCTTCCTCGTCGTACTCGCCCTTGTCGACAGTGAAGTTATCGCGATATACAAAATCGTTGCCCGTGTTATACGGCGGATCAATGTATATCATCTTCACTTTACCAAGATAGCTCTCCTGCAAAAGTTCAACACATCAAGGTTGTCGCCTTCGATATAGAGGTTTTCAGTGGTGTCCCAATCTTTGCTTTCTTCCACGCAGGGGCGAAGCGTTTTACGGATAGGCCGCCCCGCTTCGCGGATCGCCTCACGCTTGCCAACCCAGGTGAACTCGTAAGCTTCATCGCCGAACACCTCATCTCCAAGTAGGGTGCGGAGCAGGTCGAAGTTTACCTTGCCCTCGCGGACGACAGCGGGGAAAAGCTCTGCGAGCTTCGTTATGTTGGCGGCTGTGAGATCAGAGGATTCAAAACGGAGTTTTGTCATTGAGGACGGCCTCCTTTGTGCTTTTGTGGAAAATTCCGATTTGGCTTATCGCAGCCTTAAGCACCTGCAAACAAATCAAGGCGGTATGCTTGTCAGGGATAAAGCGAGAACTCATCTGCTCGTATGGATGGATGTAATTTCTGAAATCCCTCACGACGTGGCTAAATTTCTTCACATCTTGCTTAAGCATACCAATATCAAATGAAACATCTATCAGATTACTTAGCGACCACTCAGGAAATCTTTTGATTCTATCGGATTCTTTTTCTTTTGGAGCGGATTGCGACTGGTTATATTTTTGAGGATGCATCAGTGCAGCGCCGAGCAATATTCCCTCCAAAATACTGCCAATCAGTAAGATGGAAGCTAATGGAGCTTCGCTGTTGACACAGTTTTCAACTTCTTTAAGACGTATTTTTATTATTTCAATTATATACGCATCCAAGCCTAATGAATCTATATCAGCAACAAATGCTTGTTTAAGGAACTCATCTTCTTTTATTTCAGAAGTATTTGACTTTTCTGTGTTCACAATCACTTTTTCAAGTTTTTTAAATGTAATTATATCATTGTCACGAAGTATTGCCCATTTATCAAAAGCCAAATACTGATTAAATTCATCGAGTAGTACGTCAAGTTCAGCTATCCGACCAACATAATTGACGACTGCAAAAACATTCTTAAGACACTTATCTAATTCTGGTGTTCCATTAATTTGTTTGAGTTTTTCGTCCGTATATTGCCATCTTGATGGAAATCCCTTACCGTAAGTGTCGTTGAAACCCAATTCATTGAAAAAAGCAACAAGTCTCGGGCCAGAGCGATACTCTCCTCTTTCGTCACCATTTATTATAACTCGAAGTTTTTCGAGCGTCTTTGCATTTAACTGCATAGAGTTAGTCCGTCCAATTTTTAATTAACATCAATGTTTCCTACGAACCCTAGCAGACACTTAAAATTCAAATGCTCAAAAACGTGATACCGTTTTCTTTCATTGGCTTCCATGTTCCAACAAGTTCACTTTTGGGTAATATTTCATAAGCAAAAATCCAATATTTATCAAAGTCATCGTCTTTCAGTGTCTTGGCGTGGTCTTTCAGAACTTTTACAGATCTCCTGTCTCCTATTTTCTCAAAGTATTTATATGCAAATAATAATATGAGACAATGTTCCGTTTTGATAGCAATGTATGGCGTTAATTTATCAATCTTAAAATCATATTTTACAGCGTAATAAATAGCAAAATATACAGATTCAAAATTTCGCATTTTATATCCATCATCGAAAATACGTCTAGCAAAGTCAGAAATATCGTCTTTTTTAGCTTTATGAGGTTCAAAAACGTTCTCTTCAAGCAATGGGACAAGATATGGATAAAGAATTGCAAGGTGTATAAATGTCTTATGATAATATTGCCTTGCGTTATCAGTAAGTTGCTTGTCGCGTAATATCTTGATCGCGTAGTACAGAATAGCTGTATTATTTTTATTATTCCTCATCAACTCAATCGCCATATCTACAAAATCACGAACTTGTGAATATTTAATCTCTTCGCTTTTTAATAATGCGCTCGCAGCATTAATCTGATAAACTCATTGTTCAGAAGTAGTTGGAAGTTCAAGTATTTCTGTCTTTTTATGATTAAGCAATAGATCGTAAGAATGAAGATGTTTATTTAATTCTGACAGAAATTGTTGGCCATTTTCATAAGAATCAACATAACAAGAATAATCATCGACCCTACGAATAAATTTATACCCCTGTTCAATAAGTTCATGATCAATGCAAACTAAAATTATCTCTGATAGTAAATTTGAAGTATGTGGACCAATAAAAAAGCCATGCGTTTCCCCATGCCGTATTTGTTGAGTAAAGCGATCAATCTGGTTAAACCATTCGGTTTGTTTTCTGTTGACTTTTGCTGTTTCTTTACCAGCTAACGCCCATGCTAATGAGTGTGTGTACATGCTCGGGAAACATGTTGCAACATCAGCCTTGACAATGAATTTCATCCCAATACGCAAATCAGGGTCTGGAGAAGGATCATTCTTCCAGTTTTTATAGTTCATATCAAAAATTTTTTCGGCATGTTTAATTTTGAGGAAAGAAGCAACTTCTATCCCATTATAATCCATATCAAAAATCTTTTCAGAATCATGCAATTTTCGGATATGAATGCGACTGACTTTATGTGTTTGTGTTCCAGTCTTATTTTTGAAGTGAAATTGCAAATACACCCAATTATCAGCTAAACACCTGCACAATTTCTGATATGCCATCGGATTTGGTATAGCAAATTGACGTGGCTCGTTTATATTGCGCATACTCGAAAATGATATATACTGTTTCGGAGCATCCGCAAAAGGTGCTGTAAGCGATTTGCAGTAATCAAAAAATGCTTCCGAACTAAACACTGGTGGAAGTTTTTCGCAAAACAAACCATGCGCAAGCAGACCTTTGTATAGGTCATCTGCTGTCAATTCATCCATATAGTCTGCTCGGTTGAAACAAAAACTATATTATTTATGCATGTTATATAGTCACATATTGATAAAGACCCCCAAAACAGCCCCCTATTTATTGCGGATGCAGCAAGAGGTGGTGGGACGAATTTAGACAAAACGGAAACCCGTTACGACAAACTGGATATGATGTTTCTCGCGTTTCTTATTGTGGCGTTCATCTTTCAAATAGTCAAATAGGTCAACAGGCCCTAACAAGGTCACACCACCAATTCAGGCAGTAGCCCTGTCTAAGCGCTTCATTTCTCACAAAAACGTTGTATCTTACGCGATTTTACAGTAGGATCAATGTGAGATCAGTGGGAGTGGCACATGTTATGAGTATTGTTTATACATATTTCTGCGTAGTATGTGGAAGTAGTTGGAACTCTTCAAAATCACAACAGAGTCAGCCAATTTGTAGACGCTGCTATGATGCTTTGATAAGCGCCGACGAAGTTTCGTTCCAGCACCGCATTGCACAGATTATAACACAAGCGAATTCAAAGGCAGAAACTGCACGAACACGCGTACGGTTCCTCAATGAGAAACTTTCTGATGTAGAACGGAAGCAAACAAATCCGATTCATAAACTGCTGAGCTGCTTTCAGGGTAGCGACTCTGTGTTAACACTCCGCGGCAAAATATCTTGGGCTGAGAAAGAGATCGCAGAGGCAGAGTACCTTTCCTATGTGTTCGAGAAGAAATTACCAGATAACTTAAACGCGGCACGAGCCCGCTATCGTAGCAAATTGATTGCTCTTGAACAACAAAAGCAGGCAAGGACACGTTCTGTACTTGAAAGACAGAACCAGAGAGCGAACCAATTTCAGGACATCCTCAATAAATTAAAACTTGATCGACATCTGCTTCTTATTCGCAATAAAGACTATAAGCGTGGAAACGCATTGGATAATTTTATTCGTTCGAAATGGGATAAAATCATTGAAAGATTTTTTTCTGATAAGTGCTTTATTTGTGAGGCAAAAACCGACCTTACGATGGATCATCTATGGATTCCAAAAAACGAAGGCGGCAACTTCGCAATGTGTGTTGACAAGAGCCACTTGTTAATGAGCAATATCCTGCTCCTCTGTAGATCTTGCAACGCCGCAAAAGGCGAATTGCCAGTCGAGCGATTCTTCTCCATAGAGCAAATGGTCGAACTTGTTAACATTCAAAAAGTTATTTCACAGCAAATGATGGAAGATTCTGAACTTAGGAAAGTTGCCGGAAATTGGTACGGACGAGCCATTCATCCGGTGGGTGAACCGCTTAACTAATACTAGCCGTAGCGGCTAGGGGGCCGTCCTTTGTCCGTGCCAAATTCAGGCAAAGTGAAGCAGCCAATTTCACCTGCTGCTGCGGCGATAACTCCTTGGGCAAAGCGAATTCAATCTGCTTGAACAACCTGCCGTTGGCCCTCTCGTAAATGTCGGCTGCCTCCCAATAATTCCGGGGGCAATTTTTCGCCCACGCGGGCATGTTTCCGTGGTCTTTGTAGAGCACTTCGGCCTCATCGCTTTGATACCGCCCGGAACGCTCAATGTAGTCGTTTCGGGCGGTTACGCTGGCACTCCCGCCACGGGATATGGTTTTAGCCATCAAGTGGTAAATCGCCATGCGATTTCTCTCTTGACCCCGTTGGGCGCGCTCAGTTTCCGGAGGAAACTGGTAAGTGCGCCCTACACAAATATGTGGGGTTCCGGCGGTTGCGATTGTGTTGCGGTTTTCGATGCCTTTATGGGGGACGTGGGGGCGACAACCACCCGCCAGACGGGAAGTGGGTAGCGCGTCAGCGTGTGCCCACGAACCGCAGGCTGGCTCTTTAAGATAACGCCAGAAAAAGCGGACGCAAAAACGCGCTGAAAAACGCCCAGGACTGAGACAGAAATGTAGATTTTGGCAACGGTTTCGGCAGGGTCTTTTATGCTTACGAATAACGAAAAAAACGAATGTAACGAAACTAACGAAATAACCCTCAGTTCATTGCAGGGACTTTTTTCGTTAAATACGTTTATTTCGCTTTTTTCGTTTATTATGCTTATTTCGCAGTCTTTAGTTTTGCCTTTGAGGAGTGTTTCCAGAGCAAGCCCCCGAAGGCGTTTCCGTCCCGCGCCCACAAGCATCTATGGCCGGGAGAAAGGCGCAGGGGTCAAGGCCCGCGTAGCGGCCCGAAGGGTTGCCTTGACGCCAGCGCCGCTCACGGCACAAACAGGGCGCAAGGGACAGAAGGCAGGGCGGAATTATTGTATTTTGAAAGATATTAAAATATATCGAAAGGTATTGAAGGGGAATTTGCAAGCTGTTGAAAGAATATAGAGGAATATAAAACAATTCGAAATATGTTGAAAGGTATTAAATATTCCATGTTTTGCCCCGCGAATATCAATAATTTTCAATAACTGTTAATTGAGAGCGGGGACAGGACAGAGGATGTGGGCCCACATCCTATCCTGCCCTACGGGGTTCACTTATTCGCCGCAGGCTCAACGAGATGGCCCGCCTGTTCGCGTAAGCCGTCAAGGTACGTCGCCCACCTGCTCATCATGCGTTTACGCTCGGCAAGATGGACAGTACGGTTATAAGCGCGTCCATTCGGATCGCGCACCATGTGCGCCAACTGCTGCTCAATGAGGTCGTACCGTTCTCCCAGGACTTCATCAAGCAGGGTTCTTGCCATTGCTCGAAAGCCGTGAGGGGTCATTTCTTCCCCTGTTATGCCCATGCCCCGCAGAGCGGCGAGAATTGTAGTTTTGCCCATTGGCTCGCTTTTCTTGTATATACTGGGGAAAACCCATTCCCCGTGCCCGGTCAGTATATGAAGCTCTTTCAA
>Ga0123357_10011063_pt1 | contig 11540 bp, 5 predicted proteins | sample TergutEmb28metaG_FD_89873 | JGI IMG/M metagenome (GOLD analysis project Ga0123357, IMG submission 89873) | Embiratermes neotenicus P4 segment gut microbial communities from Petit-Saut dam, French Guiana - Emb289 P4 | ecosystem: Host-associated > Arthropoda: Insects > Digestive system > Gut ...
ATTCAACAGAATAGTCGCAAGCTCCTGATGATGGATATATTAATGTCCGAAACATGTTGAGCACATAAGAAATGAAATAAAATAGCAAGTGACATCAAGTTGGCCTTTTATTCTTCAGCTATCACAATGATGCACGGTCCAATAAACATAAGATTATAAATACTTATCTGTACCATACACATGTATGAATATCAAGAGTTGGTTTACGCAAAATAAAATATTTGATCCCTTCTACCTTCTGAAATCTGCTTGGACTGATTGACCCTTGCAGGTGGGACAGATTTTGTTCCGAAACTACGGTAAATAACTACAATAATTAACTACGATAACTAACTACCAACCCATCCAGGCAACAACCTGGAATAACGAAGACCTCAGGTATGCCACGGCGGAAACTAGCATTCTCGTAAAATGTTGAATTGGGGTCGTTAATTATCATTCAATAATACATCGGACTGTGAGCACGCGTTTACTGTCACTGATTGATAAGTAGTTTTTACATGATTTTCGGTAACTCAAAACGTTCAGTAATGCTAGACAAAAACTTGTGAAAATGTAGGTTACTACATTTGATACTCGGTGCCGTATTTTCTCTACTTATTTAGTTGTGGTTAATAATGTTAGTACTATTATTAATAAGAAACATTCCATGCAGAAACTACAAGAACTGTTCACCTGTAACTTGCACATTCCGACCCATGTCTAATACAGACTGCAAGCCTCGCTGTTACCCCGATACACAAACATCACCCGATCCAATAACGATATTACGCCCTGTTACAGGAAATTCCTCGCTCCACTAGCTGGAAAATTATTCATTTGCTTCGTTACCGGTCGTTATGAACCCCAACCTTTTACCACACGTTCTCACTGCCTGTGTAAAAGGGCGTGGTTAGATTACAATTTACTTCTCCCTCCCCATTCCAAAAGCCACTTTCGCCACCCTAACACTTCACTCTATATTCAACGCCCATCCCTCTAACGCGACGCACTCGATTTCGGTCAAGTAATGCCAAATGTACCAGAAAATTGGACAATTTGGAAAGCCTCTCCGCCATGATGGTATACACAAGCGGTTTGACACAGGTAAATTCGATTGTGTCAATTTACAAATACCGTGGCGGTGTACAGACTGCATCAGTTGATCTTGCGGCATGTCATAGTTTTGTGTAGATTCTAATTTAGCATTACATTGGCTGAAAATAACCTGTAAAAGGTACACTTCATTTATTCGAATCACTTATGTCATGTAGCGGAAATCAGATTATGGCGTTTCCACGGACAAGCATGATCCAAAGCGTACGTACCGGTGCAGTGAGCGAGTAAGCACATTGACATTAGGGGCACCTGTGCGGTACGGAGTATTAAGTACAGCATGTATAAATTTTACTAATATATGTTGCAAATTACAATTTGTATTGCAGTCTACTGCCCTGCCACTAAAAAATCACTTAATTTCTTGCAATAGTGGGGTACGTTTTTAAGTATTTTGGTTCGATTTAAAATAGCAGGAGTTTATCTGTTTTTGTCACTTCTCAGAAGGTACTCTAGAGGACTGAGTCGTCCAGTTTCAGAAATGTTTTCTTCCCAAAATAAAACGCAAGGACCAGTCCAGAAATTAAGTCATACTAAATACGCTCTGTCCGGTTGCCCGTTGATCGATATCGTTTAGAAATTTTAAATATCAAACTGTTTAAAGGTAATTAACATTTGGACGTAAGAACCTTATCACTAGTGTAATGAATTTTAACTCTGAAGTATCCATATTTGTGGATGGATTTCTGTAAAAAAAGACTATTTTAAGTTTTTAGCGGAATATGTTACAGTAGTAATAGCATTTATCTGCACGTGCAGTACATAAATATTTTCCTAAGAAAAATACCATATTTAAAAATCATATATAACTGCGTTTAACAACAGAAAACACATATTATCGTTCACCTTCAAGTCATCGTTGAAAACTTGGACACATTTAAAAATTTTGTGGAACTTTAAGTTACCTTATTCATGAAGTGGACAAATAATTTGTTACGAGAAATTCGCTTTAAAACATTATTTAAGTAAGTGTGAAATATTAACCAAAATTAATTTATTGAACACGAAATTATACTTGAACATTTGGATCAACACCACGCCACGCCAATACAAGTAGGACATGGCTATCAAGTGACACTGATTCGTTCTTACGTTTCGTAACGACTTTAATGTGAACAAATACATCACACAGCTTGCTAAATCCCAAGTCGGTAGCCATTTTTAATGCCCTGTCGTCTGAACTCATTACTCCTGCATTCACATTGTCACACTGAAAAAAAACATGCATGAAATTTAATAAAATAGTTGCTAAAGGGATCGACCGAAATTCGAACTGGGTGCCAAGTGAATAAAATCTTCAACTTGATAATTTTTTTTCTGACTGTACCGATGGTTTGTATGTGTGTGTGTGTGTGCGTGCGTGCGCGCGCTTGTGTGTGTGTGTATGTGTGTGTGTGAAGGAACGAGAGAGAGGAGGGGAGAGTGAGAGACACGCAGACATCTATTTTAAGGAGTGTGGTTCAGCACCATTAGATCTTCAGGATATTTGCACACAGCTAAACGGCTTTTAAGCACTGACAGAAAATCAAAATTAGTCCCTATTGCCGATCAGTTAATTCAGTGACTAAACGTCTAAACACCCGTCAACATTCGATTTTCAGAAACTTAGAAGTGGATCACTGAACATTAAAACTTATTTATCAATTACAGATATGTCTTACATATTTATAAGATGGTATTACAAAATGTATATCACCACTGTATTCTTATTCCGTCACAACTTGTCCTCTTTACCCATCATTCTCTTCTACACATACCTCTTGAAGAAGGAATGACAGGGAAAATGTCCTCCCAGGAAACTGCATGCTTCAATAATCGGAAATGTTCAAACAGTCTTGTTGACCCTCGGGCAAGTATTTCGGGTAAATGTCTGCTGTCAAACATTCGGGCCGTGCAGGGTAGGAATAGAATCTCATAAGAGAAGAGAGGGAAGCATCTACCCCTGCAGGTGTCACATGACAAAAATACTCAAAAACAGAAGACATGAATTGTTTGCAATGAAAATCGCCTATGCAGCAGTAGAACCAAGCTCCATGTACACGGGCCGATTCAGCAAAACGTCCTCAGTAAGCCATAATATTCCAGCCTAGCTGCTCGAAGATCCACATGATCGATGTTTGATCGTGACCCGACACATGGTGATAGGTGAATGAAACAACAGAATATGTGTCCCTCCAGCGTCAACTACGATAGCCTTCGAATCCCTAACCGCCTGTTAAAAAATATTGCCAAATCTGGCAAATTTCTCCGTCACACCATCCATTGCCAACAGTATCACAACCTCCATACAGGAAACGCCCCAAATGAGAGGCACTTCTTATAAAAGAATAATCTATAATAGTCTTACCAAAAATCACAAACCTCCACGAAAGACGGAGTGGACGAGACAGGAGAATGATTTGCGAAGTGTTATGTTTACTCTTACTGCTACTGGAGGGATGCGACGTAAATTCTGTTGCCTGTACTGTAGCGTGGAAAGTAAATAATGGATAGAAAATACCTCCCCGCAATTTCCTGGTTAAAATACCCCTTATTTTATCCCGTGCTCTAAGTACTATAAACTAAAATACAGAAGACGAAAATTTTGTATCGATAAGCGGATTTTTATAGCAGATTTAATGACGAAGGGCTGGAAAATTTGTGATTAATTGACCAATAGTCTGATAATTCATGGATCAGGTTAGGGAGAGCTGGTGGGCTACTGTGGACGCAGGAATGAAACTTTCGGGTTTTGTACAATGTGAAACGTTTGTTGACTAGCTGAGGAACTACTAGCTTCTCAAAATGACTCTGCTCCCAGCAGTCACAGCTTCAGCGTGGAAGCAATATTCAAACTGCATACAGCAAGATACTGCCGAATTCCTCATACTCTTCCTTACATGCAGTGAGGCCCTCGAACGGAAAAAGAGTAATGAAAAGTGTCATCTAACAGAGTACACCTCAGTTAGGACTGAGAGTAACACGACCGACATTCAAATGATTGCATTCACATAGGGCTACATTAGACAGAAATACTAAGCAGCGGTATGGCTGATGACACAGTTCTTCTATGATAAAATGTTGTCACGCGGAATCCCAAACATTCGAAGATGACGTACTGCCTTCGTCTTCAAACGCCATTCTTCCAGGCCTGTTGACCCTTGACAATAAAAGGAGTAATTAGGGATCCGATTACCCTGTGACGTGGCGTCATATCCTACAGCTGGGCTTGCTAACCTCTATGAAGGCACGTGCTAAAATTGTCTATACAATGCGAAAAAATTCTTTCACGTTCTCATGGGAATTTGCAAGAACAAAATAAGGTCCTGGGGTCTCTCCAAAAATTATTAATAACTGTTTAATTATTACTAATAATAAATGTTATAATTATATAATTAAAACATAATATAATTATTATATTTCTAATAATGTCCTTCTCGAAGTGTGAGATAAGGAAGAAAATGTGAATACAGCTGATCTGCTACTATTGACTGCTTAAAAAGAAGAATGTAAAACGTTTTGTCCAATGTCACGTAAGCACCCAGTCAGCGCCAGGCCGACACCCTAATGATAAATACCCAGTCAACACTTCGCACCCCTTCCGAATTGTGTAAAAGTATTTCACTTGTGGTATTATTTGGTAGCAACGGTAATGCTTACACAGTCTCTACACGTCAGGTATGTGCGTGTACACACACACACACACATATATATATATATGGACTGGGATAGCTTAATCGGTATAGCGACTCGTTACGGACTGGAAGGTCTGGGGATCGAATACCGGTGGCGGCGAAAATTTCCGCACTTGTCCAGACAGGCCCTGGGGCTCACCCAGCCTCCTATATAATGGGTACCGGGTCTTTCCCGAGGGTAAAGCGACCGGGGCGTGGTGCTGACCACTCACCCTCATCTAGCGCCGAGGTTAAATAAAAAGTAGAGCTATACCTCTACTCCCCCTCTGGACCTTCGTGGCCCGTTCTAGGGTGAGCGTTAACTTTACCTTTATATATATATATATATATATATAAACATGTTCCTCACAATATAGAAACGCTAGGCGGGCAAAAGATATTTTAAAAATTGGGACAGCAGTGAATGCCGAGTGCCATAGGTTCATCAGCTCTGTTCTGGAGGAACGGAGTCCTCAAGTTCATATTAACGCACGCTGCATTACTATTCCTGCACCCAGCTCTTGGTAAATGACGAGCTTATTTCATGTGTTCTACCGAACGCGAACTCTTAGTAGTGTTATTTCTTCCTTGGAGGATCACTTTTATACCTTTAAAGAATCTTATTGCAAAAGTGTTGACTATTTTGGGGAAAGGAATCAATAAAGTTTTGCATGTAGTGGATTCTGTTCTACAACCCATTCTACCTAAAAGCCATAACTTTGTGTATAAGGAACAAAAGATTTACTCATTCAGTATAGGTTCTTGAGTATGAAGACAGAGATGTTCCGAAGTTACAATTTTCCCCAGCACACCCCTACTATTCCTTCCAGGTATCAAAATTGCAGGCTATATAACGGGGCTTTGAATTTAAAGTGTTACAGGGATAGGAACAGAGACGAGGGTTGAGAAAGTTCCTTTCCCTTGACAAATAAACTTTTTCTTCCTCTATTCTCACTTTAAATTCTCTTTATTTTCATCGCTCTAAAGTTTACGCATGCAGCTCGATACAAAGACCCTGTATTGCAATTTTGCACAATATGTATACGCTTTCATCACTTTTTACGGTGGTGGGGGCGTCTAGTGTGGTAACTCCCAGAAGCTTTTCGCTGTTGTAAATGCGTCATAATTAAGTTACGAGCCGCGGAACGAGCGCCGAGTTCTGTTCAAACTGTGGTCTCCCACCCAAAATATACGTTCATACAAGAAGTTTAACACGATTTACTTTTTAATGTCAAAAATGTAACACATACACAACACAGCAGGTAAAACCCTCCACGTGTTAAAATTGTATGAAGTCTGGTCAGGATATAACATTTACCATACATGATACTTTGAGAAAGGTGACATTTATACCCTGCTCACTACTCCGATGCATAATTCCGAATTAGCTTGACAGTTAATAACAAGTTCGTAGCACAACTACCGGGCTTCAGTTTTATCCATCTCACAAAACCCTGCATAATATATCGAATGTTAAGCCCTAAACGCTGTTCGTCACGCTGTGAATACCAAACGTATCGTATAAACGGCACTTAAAGTCGGGAAGGTATCAACACTTTCTGTTACATTTCAGTGGCAAGGCAACAGTTGCAAATGCAGGGTTCTCAAATACGCTAATAAGAATCACTAATATTCATTCTGATAAATTTATCTATTAAGACTGAACCATTCTTGAAAACGAATAAATGCTGCCGGTCTGTCAGAAGTATAGTTTAAAGTTTTCACTTGTTTAACTAACGTCGGTACTACATGCAGTAGAGACGTCAGGTTCAAGCCCCGGATAATTACTTCGGGTGTGAAAGCCATCGTTGGCCGCTGGATAACAGGCTGGATGAGACACAGCTGACGGTGTGGTTGCTGCGAAAGACATAAAGCCTTTGCTTCGGCCCCAATCTAAACCTTGTTTCTCAAGGCTACATCTGTCATTCAAATCACTACACTTAGCTACCCCGCCTCCTACACAGACACGCATTTTAATGTAATATTATTTAGAACTTGTGTGATTATTTCCAGCATGACACGTGCTTTACCTTCTACAATATGCCTGTTGATCCTGTAGGTCTTTTCAGCTTCCTATGCAATGGCTAACGTCGGACTTCCACCCCCGAATATCACCACATATGTCCATCTAGTGCAGTGATTTAGAGTGCGCAAAAATGTATCGCCCTACACTCACAATCCTTTATCACATGGCACATTATCAAACATGGAGACAATTTACTTTTTACTATAAAACTACTGTAGAATATAAATTATATAGATATTCTTCACCCCAAGGAATTGTCAGTGATCCTGTAAAAGTCTTTACGTTACGTAAATTCTGTATTTTCTCATGTGAATCCTGTAACTGTATTTATAATTTCACATTATCAATACTAGTGCAAATTTACGCTAGTTCATTATTTCCCAACGCGATTGTTTATTGTCTTCAAAGACGTGCCTGTTGTATAACACAGGTAGTTTACAAATTATCACTATGCTTAAGGCATTACTGAATGCTGTAGGAAGGCAAATAGTCGAGGCCTTATGAACAGGGTATAACTACAGTGGACTTCGAAATAGTTTCGCTCATTTCGAAATTCGTAAAAGAGACAATATATAAAAATTTATCTTTAGTGCGGTCCTGAATTCTAAAGCGATTGAGGTTCAGCCGGAAAAAGGAGCCTTGAGTCTCAGGTGGCCAGTTTCTACGTTCATAAATAACGAAGATTCTTTACAAGAATCTACAGTGCTGTGAGAATTAAAAACATAACATAGACCCAGTCCTTGCAATATGGTACGAAAACAAATACCACATATAAAAATACATAAACTGACTTATGTAAAAATGCAAGAAATAATAACATTTTCTTATATAATTCTAAATATCCCTATAAATAAATATTCAGACATCTAATTCTACATACATTCGGAGGAAAAAGATAATATTCGAAATGTAGACCACGCACGCACATCACACACACTAGACAAACAGATTTGAAATTAATTCTAAACTACTTACTAATCAGAAATACGCACATTTTAACAAGAGCAAACACTGCACAAGAAAGCAAACTGAATAGAAAATTGCAAAACCTGGCGCGTGAACACACGATTTTTAAAAGGGAAGATGACTCATTGTCTTACAACACGTTTATATTTTCTGATTTTACAAAATTTAATAAAGATTCATACATGCTTTTATATATTAGTGGTCCCAAGGTAATCAGTCACGGGGACCGAAACATGTTGTGACCTTTATAGCATACAGAAATAAATGTCTTTTTAGGGGTGAAAATCAGTTTTGTGTAAAGAATAGCAGCGAAGATGACGCGACCATAAGGCCTTGAAACGCATAAGACCTTAAGCTTATTATACGTAGAAAGGCCGCTGTAATATATGCAGTAGAAATAGATTTATTGAATAACCTTGAATCTCAAACATTTCAGGCATCTATATAGTAAAATAACTGAAAAATATTTTGGAATTCAATTTATAGATAACGGTCCTGAAAATTCTCTTATCATGTATAAACGAGTAGAACTGGCACAGGGTTAAATGAGAGTGTGAAGAATGGTCCTAGTGTTCTAGCGGACTCGAACTCTTAAGATCTAGTTAGAATGTGTATTTGTCTGTTTCAATCTTGGTCCCTCTTGAGGGTTTGGAAGTACAAATACCTAATAGGCTACCGCATGGTGTAACATATTGCAAACGCCTTCTCACTCTCGTATTTGTTTGCTAGAAAATCTTCTTGTTGAATTGTGTGTAACGACCTGGGTATCTGCCACTAATCCTACCTGCAATATACAGTTCAGTATTTTATGTTTATTGGACCGTGCATCATCTTGATAGTTGAGTAAAGAGAGACCAACTTGATGTCACTTGCTTTATTATTTCTTTATAATGCTCAACATGTTTCGGATGTTAATACATCCATCCTCAGGAGCTTGCGACTTATGTGTTGAGTTATTTCGTGGGTTACATTGACCTGGTTCGATGTGTGTTGGAGTTACGTTGTGGTATGGCCGTGGTGGTGTGGTATCCGTATGCAGGTTGAAGCACTAGATCAATGTAACCCACGAAATAACTCAACACATAAGTCGCAAGCTCCTGAGGATGAATGTATTAACATCCGAAACATGTTGAGCATTATATAAAGAAATAATAAAACAAGTGACATCAAGTTGGTCTCTCTTTACTCAACAGTTTAGTATATTTGCGTTCTTTGATCTGTTCTGAATACAATCTGCGGTTGCTTGTAGTTATTCGCCTGATGGACATTAACTCCAGCTTATCACTAATTATTAAACGATGTTATTATCTACAAACTGATCCCAGCTACTGCACACATTCAATGTTGGATCAGTTTGTAGATAAGAACGCGACAGAGATGCATGGCACGAGCAACATTGTGAAATTAAACAATGTGTTCAGACAGACGCAGAAAAAGGAGTGGGGATTTGTTTACAAGAGGAATATTTTAATTAAGGTATCAGAGTATTTGACATTTCGCCGATGACAGTACGTATCTGTAAAATGAAGAGTAATAAAACAAAAAGTCATGCTGTCGGTCCCACAGCTTTCAGTTCGTTTCAGTCTAAGTAAAGCTGGAATCTGTAGCAGAAATATTCAGTTTTGTTTTTGTCAGGATCTACCTGTTACTTCAGAACCCTAAGCTTTGTAGCAAACTTGTGCTCGTTAAATGTACTCTGTGGTTCACTTAAATTTGGATTTCTTCAGTTCATAGAGACTGCTATACAATCAAACCTTACACGACTGTTAACAGATAACTTTAAGTTACTACAGAATACCATTACAAGCGCTTCTCATAATACTGCCACAACCAGCATGGTAATGGAACTGATTTACTGCATATCTCTTCAAAGGTGAAAATAAAATAAAAGTGCCGGTACATAACGGAGCGCCCCCCTCTAGCTCTCTCTTTTCTCTCTCTCGCTCTTTCTCTCTCTCTCTCTCAAGATATATATATGTATATATATATGTCTTCAGAGACCCGCCGGAAATATTTTGCTTCTCCCAGCACGAAAATGTATTGATGCATGCATCTTCTTAGGCTTCTGATTCTTACGTCATTTATTGACGTTATACTAAGTATGTGATGTATATCTCGTCGAGATGTCAACATTAAAATAAGAGCTACAAGAGATCTTTGCAAGTATTGACAAGCAGCTGCTCATAGCCTACAGTACAATTCCAGCAATGGATAAAACCACGTACATTCTTGCAGAAAGTGGCTGCTAGCCATTAATTTTCCAAAATCCTATTTTGCCCTTTGTTTATGACAGAAATCATAAAGATACAACAAATTGAAACGTATGATAACAATTTCTATGCCCACTAGAAGTGCGTTACGTTTCAAAAAGTACAATTTTTCAAATATAATTCAACTTGAACATCCTGCTGACACAACTCTCGGAATATTAAAATAATACAACACCTATACACACAGATCTTTAGAATGCATATTTATCGTGTTTGTCTGTTAATCAGAAATTTTTATGGGCCTTACACTGTGCTCCGTTTGTTCGATCATGTAAAATTTGAATCGGGAATTTTGATTCAGATATTAGTCGTGGGATGTGAGCACAGGGTATTTAAAACAGTAACGAATGAAACAGCACGTCTTGCAATGTACATTAAGCAATGTGTCCAACCTGTCAATGCACTCAAGTGATAATGGTGTGTTTCCCGCTTTCGTTTTACGTTTGTGAGGAGCGGCGTGGGGCGGGGGGTTAAACTTGGATGAGAACGACAGGTGTACCGCCCGTACTTCCCAGGCGGAAGGCCTGCGTATGATCACGACAACACGAATGAAAACTTTCATACACACTCAGACAGTCTTTCTGTCTTCTCGACCACGTGAAAGCTAAGTAAATTTGGAACCCGTTTGGAAAGAATAACATACCGTAACTGACATTAATTACACTTGTAAAAGGAAGACATTTTCTTTTGTAAGGACGAAGTGTGACGCATTGCTCTTCCCGTCAGCGCGTCGGTCACTTTTGGTTTCACTCAAAGCAGCCTGTGGTAAGGGTTGTCAAAGACCAACACGACTGAACCAAGAAGAAAAAGAACACACTCACGCCTGTTACCACTGCAAAGTGCAGGATCCCAGGAGGTATAGAGGAAGAACGTGCCGAGTAAGAACAGTGGCGAAGCTAACATCAATTCCTCGACACATGTAAGCTTCTTATAAAACTACATTCTGACTTTGCATCGCCTAGCAAGACGTTTTACATCATTTCAAACGCAGAAGCCACCTAAACATTAACCACAGCCGTAGTCCTGAAGGCGAAACAGGACGGACGGACGGACGGACACTCACAGTTACACTAAACAATAATCTCTAGCAAATCGAAACGCGTCTAATTGCTGTTAAAAAGGACAGCGACTACCCTTTGACTCGCCATGCAAGTTGTCAATTGGCTCGTAATGAGTAATAGCTGAACTTCAATGCACGATGGAGCATATAAGAAGGGCCGTGATTATGTGGAGCGATAGTTACTGCTGCCAAGGGCGATAGAGTCTATTAAGGGGGGGGGAGAAGGGAAAATAAACTTTTAACTTCCGCAGTTCAGAAAATTATAAATTACTGATAGAGAGAATAAGAATAAATCTTATTGTAGCACCGTGCATTTTCATAGAATCATTTCAATCTATCAACCAATTAATGCACATATAATTTCACATAAAACACATTTAAAACACTTTAAAACACTACGACATGTTTCGATCTTGTCAGATCATCATCAGGGAGCTTTGTTCCTTGCTAAAGTTATATTACGGTATTCA
>Ga0123357_10011064_pt1 | contig 11539 bp, 11 predicted proteins | sample TergutEmb28metaG_FD_89873 | JGI IMG/M metagenome (GOLD analysis project Ga0123357, IMG submission 89873) | Embiratermes neotenicus P4 segment gut microbial communities from Petit-Saut dam, French Guiana - Emb289 P4 | ecosystem: Host-associated > Arthropoda: Insects > Digestive system > Gut ...
CTATCCTTTCGGTTGTGCCGATATATTTTGAGTTCAGCGCGGGCACTATTAATTTGTCGGCTATTTTTTCAACGGCCTGATTGCCCGCCCCGCACGAAAGCATTACCACCGCCTGCGAAGAGTTAAACGCTTCGTTTTTTAAAAGATCTTTTTTGGCAAGCCTGATGTCGCAGCAGGAGTCGAGCGTAAAACTCCCGGTAATTGTTTTGCCGTTTCTCTCCAGAAATTCTTTCATTTCTGCGACGGCTTTTTCGTCTCCTGTTCCGGTTTTTGTGGCGCAGCTGCCGCAGGCGACTATGAAAATTCTCTCTGAATTTTCAACGCCTTTAAGAACTTCATCCTGGTGTTTTTTTTCGGTTACTATCATAACAATTAACAAATTACAATTTACAATTAACAATTAAAGGCAACCCCTCTCCCTGTCCTCTCCCGCAAGGGGCGAGGGAAACAACGACGACAACAGGCTTTTTGTCTTTAATTGTTATTTGTTAATTGTTAATTGTAATTTGTATTTTTGACACCGCCTTTTCAAGTCCTGATTTATTTATTTCGTCAAAAAGCTCTACGGCTTTTTGTTTTATCTTCTCTATAGCCGGCTTGTCTTCTTCGCGAAACCTTGAGAGAACAAAATCTGCCGTATCCATAAAATTTGGAAGAGGACCTATGCCCAGTTTCATCCGCGCAAAATTGTTTGCGTGCATATGGGTTATTATTGAGCTTATACCGTTATGTCCGCCGGGCGAGCCGGAAAGCCTTATGCGGTATTCGCCCAACGGTATTGAAAAATCATCATAAAACACGAAAATTTCTTCAGTATTTATTTTATAGTATTTTGCAACCGACGATACAGCTTCACCCGAAAGATTCATGAAAGTTACGGGTTTGAGCAGCGCAACTTTTCCGTTATCCGCGTCATAAAAAGAAATATCCGCCATATTGTCTCTGTTTTTAAACTCAAGATTCTTAGCTTGCGCTATCGCGTCCAGAGCCATGAAACCGAAGTTATGGCGGGTATTTTCATACTTATTTCCGGGATTTCCCAACCCGATAAAAAGTTTAATCATCGAAACTACAAATTACAATTAACAATTAACAAAGAACAATTAAAGACGAAAAAGCGTTTGTCGTTGCCGTTAATTGTTAATTGTAATTTGTAAATTGTAAATTGCCTTTATTATTTTTTCGCTCCGGCGGCAGGGGCGGCTTTGGCAGCTCCCGCAGGCGTTGCTCCGGCAGCGGCTCCTTCTTCGCCTTCTTTATCTTTCTTGCCTTTTGATATGACTTCAGGCTGCGCAACTTCTGCTCCGACTGCGGCTGTTTCTGCCGGCTTTTCCTCTTCGACTTTAACGGCGACTACGTTGACTACCAGGGTTGACGGATCCTGCAGATACTCTACGCCTTCAAGCTTGGGCAGTTCCGCAATGGTAATGCCTTTTCCTATTGTAAGCGCCGAGACATCAATGCTGATTTTCTGCGGTATATTCGTAGGAAGCGTGGCGACTCTGACTTCCCTGACAATATGTTCCATAGTTCCTCCGGCATTTTTCACGCCGTCTGCAATGCCTTCGATATGTATCGGAACCAAAACTTCTATCTTTTCTTTAAGCGAGATCGCCTGAAAATCAACATGCATCGGAGCCTGGGTCAAAACGTTTCTCTGAAGCTCTTTTACGATTACGGGCGTTTTGCCGTCTCTAAGTTTCAGATTTATTATGACGTTGGCGCCGTTTTCGGCGATTATTGCCATAAAAGCTCTGGAGTCTACGGCTATGGTGGCAGGCTTTACGCCTTTTCCGTACATTGTTCCGGGTATTTTTCCCTGCTTTCTGAACGCTTCAAGACTGCTTTTTGAGCCGGTTTCCCTGGCTTCGGTTTCCAAAATTACTTCCTTCATTTAAATCCTCCGTTTATAAAAACAACGCTGAAATCGACTCGTCGTTTGATATTCTCATTATCGCTTCCGCCAAAATCGAAGCTATGCTTAAAACCACTATCTTTTCCGCAGGCCCGTTTTGGGAAAGCGGAATAGAGTCGGTTATGACAAGCTCTTCTATGCACGAATCCTGTATTTTCTGTTTTGCGTTTCCCGAAAGAACGCCGTGCGACGCAGTTGCAAAAACCCTTGCCGCGCCTTTATCTTTGATTGCGCCGGCTACTTTTGTAAGCGTGCCCGCCGTGTCAACCAAATCGTCGAGAATTATACATGTCTTATCTTTTACGTCGCCGATAATGTTCATTATCGCCGCTTCGTTCGGGCGCGGCCTTCTCTTGTCGACTATGGCGAGGTCAGCGTTAAAATGTTTTGCAAAAGAACGCGCTCTTTCCACGCCTCCGGCGTCCGGAGACACGACGACTATATCTTTAAAATTTTCGTCTTTGGTTCTCTTTTCATGAAAATAATTTAAAATTACGGGCGTGCCGTAAAGGTGATCCACGGGAATATCAAAAAATCCCTGAATCTGGCCCGCGTGAAGATCCATAGTTAAAACTCTTGTTATGCCGGAAGTCGCAAGCAGATTTGCCACAAGCCTTGCCGTTATAGGCACTCTGGGTTCTGCTTTTCTGTCCTGTCTTCCGTAGCCGTAATACGGCATTACAGCGGTGATTCTTTTTGCCGAAGCTCTCTTTAGCGCGTCGGCTATTATCAAAAGCTCCATCAGGTTTTCATTTACGGGCGAACTTGTCGGCTGTATTATATAGCAGTCGGCTCCGCGGACGTTATCCACTATCTTCACCTGTATTTCGCCGTCGCTGAAGCGTCCTACTTTGGCCTCGCTCAGCTCAACGCCAAGCTTTTGCACTATCTGCTTCGACAACTCAGTATTTGCGTTACCGGTAATAATTTTGAGCTTCATAATCCTTTACCTTTTACTTATTACTTTTTACATGTCTTTCTTTCTCTTCCTGCCTCGCTCTTGCTATTGCAAGTTTGCCGGAAGGTATGTCGCGCGTTATGGTGGAACCTGCGGCAACCAGAACGCTTTTTCCTATTTTTACCGGCGCCACAAAATTTACGTTTGACCCTACGAAAGAGCCCGCGCCCACAACCGTCTTATGTTTTTTCTCGCCGTCATAGTTGCAGGTTATCGTGCCCGCGCCGATGTTTACGTTTTCGCCTATCTCCGCATCGCCTATGTAAGAAAGATGGTTGACTTTGGAGTTTTTACCGATTACGGATTTTTTAGTTTCGCTGAAATTTCCGACTTTTGCGTTTTCTTTTAAAATGCTGCCTTTTCTTATATGAGAAAACGGCCCGATTTTTACGTTGTTTCCTATTTTTGCGCCGCTTATATAAGAATAAATAATCCGGCAGTTGTCGCCTATTTCCGAATTTTCAATGAAGCTCGAGCCTTTTATCACGCAGTTTCTGCCTGTTTTTACGCCCCTGCCTATAAACGCCCCGGGATATATAACCGTATCCTTCCCTATCTTTGCGTCAAAAGAGACGTAAACGCCGCTTCTTTCTATTACGGTCACTCCGTCTGCAAGCAGCGAGGAGATTTTTTCGTCCAGCAAAGCGCGTTCGGCCTGCTCAAGTTCCGTACGGCTGTTTATGCCCTTTACTTCAAAAGAGCTTTTGGCAACGGAGAAAGAGGCTTTTCTGCCTTCTTTTTTAAGTATTTCTATCGTGTCGGTCAGATAGTATTCTTTTTTGGCGTTGTCCGGTTTTACTTTAGAAAGAGCTTTCCATATGTTTTTATCAAAGCAATATATGCCGCTGTTTATCTCTTTTACGGACTTTTCAGCGGGAGTCGCGTCTTTTTCTTCTATTATTTTTTCAAGCCGGCCGCCGTTTCTGATTATTCTTCCGTATCCGTGAGGATTTTCCGTAAAAGCAGTCAGGATCGTCGCCGAAGATTTATTTTCTTTGCTGCGTTTTAAAAGAGAGGCAAGAGTCGCGGGTTTTACTAGAGGAACATCTCCGCTGATGACCAAAATGTCGCCGTTATAACTCTTCAAAACTTTGCCCGCCTGCATAAGCGCGTGCGCGGAGCCGAGCTGCTCTTTTTGATATACGACTTTTACTTTGCGACCTTCCAAAGCTTTTTCGACAAGCTCGGCTTTATGCCCTAAAATAACTACAACTTTTTCGGGCTTCAGCGATTCCACCGAATCAATTACCCAGTCTATGAGGCTCTTGCCGGAAAGCTTATGCAAAACTTTAGGCGAGGAAGAGTTCATTCTCGTTCCCGCGCCTGCTGCAAGTATTACGGCCGCAAATTTTTTCATTTATTTTAGTCCCTAAACTCCGGGACTAGGATTCGAACCTAGACATAGGGATCCAAAATCCCTTGTGCTACCATTACACAATCCCGGAATTACCGTCTTTTTAGGTTCGTTTCCGCAGTTATTTAAAATCTTCAGACTCCGGACGGTTCAGCGCCGGCTGTTCATGCCCGGCTTCCTGCTCGGCCGTCTCTTTGAGTTTTGCTTCGTAGGCTTTTAAAACGCGCGCTTCAATTTCGGCCCGGAAACCGTTTGTTATCGGATGGGCTATATCCTTAAAAGAACCATCGTTCTTCTTCCTGGAAGGCATGCAAACCATCAGGCCTTTGTCGCCTTGCACAATTCTGAGATTATGCACTACAAAACAGTTGTCAAAAGTCACAGCGGCATAAGCCTTCAGTTTCTCTTCGTTTTTGGGAAACACCCTGACTTCGGTTATATTCATCTATCCTCCACTGCAGTATTACCCGGCCGGAACCACCGCCCAGGTCTTCCAGTGATATTCTTGCAGTTTAGATTTGATGGTTTCTGATTGAGATTCAGATCCAAGGATGCCAAAAACCGTTGCGCCTGAGCCTGACATAAGGCTTGCACAACCCAATTCAGTTAGAACACTTTTGATTTCCGCTATCTGCGGATAATCCGGAAACACGAACTCCTCAAGCCTGTTAAAGCAATAATCCGAAGCATTCTGACCATTAAAAGAACCTCTGCAAATAAGCCTTGTGATTTTATGAATTTTTCTCGGTTTTGTCAATGGAAATGTTACCTTTTTGTAAACGGAGGGAGTAGCAACGCCGAAGCCTGGATTTGCGAGAATTACAGGCATTCGCGCAATCGGCGGAAGCGGAGTCACTATTTCCCCCTTTCCTTCGCACAGAGCGGTTCCGCCCGTAAGAAAGAACGGGACGTCCGCGCCGAGCTCCGCCGCTATTTTTTCCAAATCGTTTTTTTCGGCTTTGATATTCCATATGCCGGCCAGCCCTTTTATCGCGGCCGCGGCATCCGACGAACCTCCGCCGAGACCCGCGCCGGTCGGAATTTCTTTTTTCAAAAATATCCTTGCGCCTCTGTTTATATTGTAAAACTTTTTTAAGGCCTGCGCAGCCCTGTATACTATGTTGCCTTCGTCAACAGGCAGCTCTTTGCTGCTGCACTCGAGAATTATGCGCGTATCGGCCGCGCCCAAATCCTCTACGGACAGCTCGTCGCAGAGGCTGATTGTCTGCATTACGGTTTCAAGATTGTGGTATCCGTCGGGTCTTTTGGCGGTTATCTCGAGGAAAAGGTTAATTTTCGCCGGCGCTTTAAGAACAATTTTCATTTTTTTTCGTCTTTTTCGGCAGGATTTAAATCTGCGGGACGCCGCGGGCTCTGTTGCACGGAACTTTGTTCCCCGGAGTTCCGTATAAAATCATTCCCGTTCAGCAGTGAAAACGTATTTGCCTCAAAAATGCCTTTGAACTTCGGATTTTTCGAGGAGGCCTTTATCTTTGACGGCAGTTTTGACATAAAAAACTCCGTGTATTTAACCGGCTCGGCCTCCTTGCCGTCTTTGGAGATTTTAAGTATAAGGGCCGTATCCGCATCCAAAGTCAGCTCTTCGCCGCCGGGCTGCGAATATATTATTTTGTTGCCTTTCCGCGTAACTTTCGACGTGATAAAACGGCTGTAAAAATCGCCGCCGAAAACCACCGACGCAAAATCCAGTATTCCGCACACTTCCGCCGGAAGCTGGCCTTCTAAGGCTTTGGGCGAAAATTCGATATTGCCGTTTTTAATATATACGGCCGCTTCTCCCAGCGCAAATCTGCCGGGAATCTCTATTTTTACGCCGTTGCCCCTGGCATAAGAAAAAGGCACATATGTTTTAACTTTGTAGAGCGCAGAGCCTACCGACGCCGTGTAGCCGGTTTTAAACGACGGCAGTCGCCTGTAATTATTTTCGCTTCTCTGCAGCATTTTTAAATAGAAGTCGTTTTTATCAAGTTTTTCCTGCACCATTAAAAGCTTTTTTCTGACGTCCTTATTTGCGCCGAAGCCCATATCGTACGAAAGGGCGTAAGCCACCCAGGCGTCGCCTATTTTGCTGTTTTCAACACACGCGTCTCCGAGATGTTCGTATATCAGAGGATCGCTGGAAGATTTTATGGCGGCAAGCAGCGTTTTCTCCGCTTCTTCGTATCTGCCCTGCCTGTAATAAAGCCAGCCGAGCGAATCCAAATACGCGCCGTTGTTTGGTTCAAGCTGCACGGCCTTGTCAAGAAGCTTCTGCGCTTCGTCCAGCTTTACGTTTCTGTCCGCGTACATATAACCGAGGTAGTTCATTGCCCTTGCATGGTTAGGGTCAAGCTCAAGCGTTTTGTAGAACGCTTTTTCGGCTTCTTCAAAGTTGCCGGCTTTTTCGTACGCCGAGCCGAGAAAAAAGTATGCGTCTGTAAAATCCGGCTTTGCTTCAATGAATTTTTTAAGATTATCAACGGCTTTATCGTACTTTTTCCAATCAAGATAGTTCAGCGCGTACAGATAGCGCAAATCGGTATTTGCGGGATCGTTTTCCAGCGCTTTTGCGAGCTTTTTTTCAGCCTTCTCGTATTTTTTCAAAAGAGAGTAATAATAACCCAGCCTTGCCAGCACGCCGGAACCGCCCTCCTTTGAAGATAACTCTTCAAACTCCGCTGCGGCTTTGTCCAAACGGCCTGTTTTTTCATATATTAGCCCGAGCCAGTAGCTTGCCGTCACATCGTTAGGCAGACCCTTCTTAGCCTTTAGAAAAGCTTCCTCGGCGCTGCCGTAATTCTTTGTTTCATAGTAGCATTTGCCCAGATACATGAGCACGTACAGGTTATCAGGAAATACGTTTACGTACTCCTCGTAAACTTTGATAGCCGATTCGAAATCGCCGGTATTTTCGTATATTCTGGCCTTTGAAAGGTAGGCTTCTTTGGCTTCCGGCTTAAGCTCTATGACTCTGTCGTAAGATTTCAGGGCTTCCTCGAGCTTTCCCAGCTTCTCCTGCACCATGGCAAGCTGGAAATATCCGGCCGCGGAGTCGGGCTGCTGTTTGAGAAACTTGTTCCAATACTGCGCCGATTCGTCGAGATGGTTGTCGGAGTAGTGGTATGCGGCGAGATAGACCGTTGCCGTCTCGTTTTCAGGATCGAGTTCAAGCGTTTTTTCCCAGTACTTTTTGGCTTTTGCCGCGTCGTTTGCGACAAGATAAAACGTGGCCAAAAATATGTTTGTCTGCGGAGTGTTGCCGTCCATTGCTTCTATTTTGTCCGCCGTCTTGAAAGCTTTTTCGTTGTTTCCCGCCTGCCAGTAGAGATATATCAAATCTTTTTGAACGGCAAGCGCGTCCGGATCAAGAGAGGCGGCTTTCTCATAATCTTTTTTGGCGTCTTCCACAAGCCCGCCTTTTAAAGCGAGCACGCCTTTGAGATAATACTTATACGCTTCGTACTTCGGGTCATAGCTTGACGCGTAAAGCGCCGAGGAACACGGCATAAGAAACAGACATGCGACAACAACAATTTTCTTTTTCATCTATTTTACGCTCTTTTTCAGGAGAACCGCGTCCTCCGTTATATAATATTTTTTTCTTATTCCGGTTTTTTCAAATCCGGACGAAAGATACAGATTTATCGCGGCTTTATTGCTTTCCCGCACTTCGAGAAATATCGCGCCCGAGCCGGCCTCTTTCGACATCTTTTCGACAAGCGCAAGCATACTCCTTGCAAACGATTGTCCGCGAAACTCTTTTCCCACGGCTATATCGAGTATCTCCGTCTCGCCGCCGGCAATCCAGTATACGCAGTATCCGGCGGTTTTGCCGTTCTCCAGGGCGACTTTAAAACATACCGCGGGATTTTTTGCGGAACTCTCAAACATAGCCCGCGTCCACGGCCTTGCGAACGACTCGTTTTCTATCTCAATTATATCATCTATAAATGCATTTGAGAAATCTTTTATCTGCATTCGCGGCGTTCTCCGAGCTATTCGGCACTGACAAACGAATGAGAAATATTCCCACCTTGAATCTTCTATCTCATGTGTTTGCCGTGTGTCGTTATTTCCTTCCCCCTTGCGGGGAAGGGCTACGGGTTAGGGGTTGCCTTACAACTTTCAAAACTTCGCTGTTTCAAAATCTGACAACTCCTTTACAGGCCAAGACAAACGCATGAAAATATTTCTCGAAAAGGCAACACCTCTCCGTCAGCTTCGCTGACATCTCTCCCGCAAGGGGCGAGGGAAACAGCTGCAACGACACAAACTAAAACCGTAATGCCTTTCCTGCGCTTTCTGCGGCATAGAGTATTGCTTCCGCCATGGCCTGAGGGGCAGCCAACCCCTTTCCGGCTATGTCAAAAGCCGTTCCGTGGCCCGGCGACGTCCTTACAAAAGGAAGTCCCGCGGTAACGTTTACCACTTTGCCGGCGTCTATGCACTTGAGGGCTATCATTATCTGGTCGTGGTACATTCCGCATATAAGATCGTACTCTCCGTTTTTGGTTTTGAGCCAGGCGGAATCCGCCGGCATGGGCAGCGATACGTCTATTTTGAGTTTCTTTAAAATTTTGCAGGCCGGCAATATGAATTTCTTTTCTTCAAAACCCAAAATGGAATTATCGCCCGCGTGCGGGTTCAGTCCGCAGACAACAACTTTTATATCTTTTATTTTACCGTGTTTTTTTAAAAAGCCGGCGGCGGTTTTTACGGTTTCGACAATTTCTTTTGTTTTTATGTTAGACGGAACTTCCGAAAGAGGGATGTGGCGCGTAACCATAACCGCGTGAATTTTTCCGCAAGCCATCATCATCGCAAACTTTGTACTTTTTGTAAGCGCCGCAAGCATCTCCGTGTGCCCCGGATACTTTACGCCTGCAAGCTTTAGGGACTCTTTGGATACCGGCGCGGTCACAAGCGCGTCGGTTTTCTTTGACAGGCAGTGCTCAGCGGCTATCTCTATTGCGGCGGCGGCGATTTTTCCGCCCGCGGCAGACGGCTTTCCGTAATTGACGCTGCGGCCTGCGTCCGAACATTCGACAAGTTCCGCTTTTCCGCCGAGTTTAAGCTTTTGAAACGATTTCAGGCTTTGCCTGTCGCCAAAAATTACGGGGCTGCAAACCCTTTGAATTTTCAAAGAATTTACAGCCCCGTATGTTATTTCAGGCCCTATTCCCGCAATGTCTCCCAGCGTAATTGCTATGCGGGGTTTAGGCATATTTTACCAGGTCTTGTTTATTTTTATATCGGCTTTGGCTTTCAGATCGTTTACCCAGGCCGTATAAGCTTTTTTCGATTCGTTCTGGTAAAGCAGCTGCGCTATATCGTTTTTGACTTCGTCAAAAGTAAAAGTTTTGCTGGCTCTTTTCTCTTCAACTCTGAGGAAGTGGAAACCGTTGTCGGTTCTTACCGGTTCTTTTGTCACTTCGCCGACATGCATATTAAAAACTACCGTGTCTATTTCTTTCGGCAAATCGCCTTTTACTACGACACCTATGTCTCCGCCCTTTCCTTTGGAAGCGGGATCTTCGGAAAATTTTGTAGCCAGAGTCGCAAAATCATCAGTACCTTTTGCAAGCTCCTTTTTAACGTTATCAACTCTTGCAAGAGCGGCCTTTTCCTGCTCTTTCGTGGCTCCTTTGGGGCTGCTTATGAAAATCTGTCTGAGCCTTACCTGTTCGCCGGACATTCTCTTCATGAAATTTGCAAGATTTGCCGCAAGTTCTTCGTCTTCTTTTGAAAGGCCGGTTTCGCCGCCTTTCATCTTTATCTGGACTTTATCGTAAAACGCTCTCACCTCGTCTTCCGTGGGGGCCTTTACTTTTGCGTCTATTGACTGCCTTACGAGTTTCATCACGGCAAGCTGGTCGCTGAGCTTCTTCTCAAAATCGGCCATGCTCAGATTTTCTTTTTTAAGTTCGGCGTTAAACTCGGACTCGTTTGCAAATCTTTTTCTGATCTGGTCTATTCCGTCCTGAATTTCCTTTTTTGAAACTTTAATTTTCTGTTTCTTGGCTTCCTGTCTCAAAAGCACTTCTTCGATCTTCTGGTTTAAAACGGCGGTCTTAAACTCGTTTATTCTCGCTTCGGTCTGCTGATCCTGCGGAACGCTCTGTTTATACTGTTCAAGCATCGGAATCAAAACAGCATTGAACTCGGAAGTAAATATCGGCTCGCCGTTTACTACGGCAAGAGTCTGGTCGACAACATCTGAGCCGGCCGCAAAAGCCGTACCCATCGTACCCATCATAAATACTGCTGCAATAAGCGCTGCAAATGACTTTTTTAACATTTTTCACTCCGTTTTTCTTTTTTATTCACCGCACGGCTTTATTTCGTTGCATTATTCGCATTCTGTTCATCAGTTTTACCAGCCGGTGCTGGTGCCGGCGCCGGCGGATTTATTTTAAAGGCGTCGTAATTTACGGAAACGCCGAGTTTTTTCTTCGTGTCTTCATACCACTTGTCGAATCTTTCTCTTTCTATGATTCTTTTAATTTCCGGAGTAGCCTGTTCCAGAGCCATGGACGGAAGCATCTGCTCGGAAACTTTTAGAATAATGTGATATCCGTAGGGCGTCTCAACAATGCCCGACATCTGGTTTGTCTTAAGATCTACGGCGACTTTCTCAAATTCCGGAGGAAGGTCTCCTCTTCTGAAAGGCCCGATAAGACCGCCGTTTTGGGCCGACTGTCTGTCCTGGGAAACTTCCTGGGCTACCTTTTCAAACTTCTCGCCTTTCTGAAGCCTCGCGTACGCGGCATCGGCTTCTTCTTTTGTGGCGACAAGAATATGTCTTACTATGAAGGCCATAGGCTTTTCAAAGTTATCTTTATGCGCGTCATAATAATTTTTTATGTCGGCATCGCTTGCGTTTATATTGTTGCGCACCTCCCTTATGTACATTTCTATAAGCTGGCCGTCTTTAAATTCGGTGTACTGGCTTTCCTGCTCGGCTTTAAATTCCTTCAACGAATCGGTGTACTCTTTCTTGTTGGCTACGCCGGACTGCTTTGCCGCCTCAAGTATTATATTTTCCCTTACCACGGCATCGATAAACTGTTTTTTGCCCAACGGCGTATTTACGTATTCCTGATATGACGGCGAGGTTGAGGCAAGCTTATCCGTGATCATCTTTTGAGTTACATTCTCTCCGCCTACTTTTGCGATAACCGTGCTGTTGTCCTTTTTACCTTTTCCCTGACATGCGCCCAGGACAAATACGGCCAATACTGCGACTACTAAAACTTTTTTCATTTTAAGCCACTCCTTTTTGTGAACTAATGTTCACAATCATACTAATTTA
>Ga0123357_10011065_pt1 | contig 11538 bp, 8 predicted proteins | sample TergutEmb28metaG_FD_89873 | JGI IMG/M metagenome (GOLD analysis project Ga0123357, IMG submission 89873) | Embiratermes neotenicus P4 segment gut microbial communities from Petit-Saut dam, French Guiana - Emb289 P4 | ecosystem: Host-associated > Arthropoda: Insects > Digestive system > Gut ...
ACACCATGCTCCACACAACACACCATGCTCCACACAACACACCATGCTCCACATAACACACCACGCTCCACACAACACACCACGCTCCACACAACACACCATGCTCCACATAACACACCATGCTCCACACAACACACCACGCTCCACACAACACACCATGCTCCACGCAATACACCATGCTCCACACAACACACCATGCTCCACAAAACATGCCAGGCTCCACACAACACACCATGCTCCACACAACACAACATGTTCCACACAATACACCACGCTCCACATAACACACCAGGCTCCACATAACACACCATGCACCACACAACACACCACGCTCCACACAACACACCATGCTCCACACAACACACCATGCTCCACACAACACACCATGCTCCACACAACACAGTGCACCATGCTCCACACAATGCACCATGCTCCACACAACGTGCCATGCTCCACACCATGCGCCATGCTCCACACAACACGCCATGCTCCACACAACGCACCATGCTGCACATAATGCGCCATGCTCCACATAACTTAGGAGTCAATTGATCAGTATGATTCTTCCAAATCTTGTAGTTATCATTTTCTACACGAAGCAATTTTGTACTGATAGTGTCTTTTATATAGTGTATGTTTCATTTTAACCAATAATTCTTGCATATTTGTTGTTAAGAATTAGATTTGCTTTACCCAGATATAAGGCCAACTCAGAGGCAGTAAACCATTTAATGACATGACCCATGACTATGTTTGAAAATGGAACAAGAATGTTTAAAAATGTTCCTACAAATTGTGACATCTGTATGCTTGACAAATATTGCATGTTCTGATAAAGTATTTATTCCTGGAGGAAGGTCATTTATGTATATAGTCACTCCCCAACTTATGACCATCCCACTTATGACCAACTGAAGTTATGACCACAGTTCCCTTAAGAAAATTTCGGCTCTTTTTGCCTGCTTGTGGACTTAAAATATATTTCCTTCAACGTATTTAACAAGTACTGTATCTGATTAACCTTTTTATATTTTATTGTAGAAACTCTGTTCTTATTATTTTACAACAGAAAGACTACATATATGAATTCCACCTTCAACCTGCTGGAAAGTGTATATCCAACCTCATATCTGATTTTTGACTTACAACCAACTCAACGTATGACCAGGTGTACAGAAAATATGCTGTTCAAACGTCAGAGAATGGCTTTCTTATGAAAAATAAGGGCCCTATAACTGACTCTTGGGAACTCCCAGTCCTTTTGTTCCCTTCTCTGAGAAAAAACTTTGCCATTACATGATTTCATTATATTTTTTTTTATCAGTCAGAAAGGATATTAACAGGCACAAACCTGCATACTGTGCAAGCACTCAACAAGTAAACTCACATGCCGGCACACAAGTACATACTGATACACACCCGTGTTTTCATAACATCAACCTGAGCCTGCAGATTCATATTTACAGGCTGAAAATGGAAATTCATGAGTCTTAATGTCTCTTTATCCTTCTATGTACACAATCTGTCACCATGCCGGTAGCTTCACTTGCAATCACCTCATATTTTTCACCTGATCTTCTCATATGATACAACTACGCACAATAAAACACATTTATTTCATACAAACAATCGGATCCACAGTATTCACACATGATTTAAAACCAACTTACATCCACCCACAGCTAACATAACAAAGTTTCAAAAGGCAGTGTACTACTCAGCAATCAAAATTTTTAACAACCTTCCACACGAAATCAAAGACTTAGCCAATGATAAATTACCGTTTTGGAATGCTTTGAAGAGGATTTTACTTACAAATTCCTTTTATAATAGTAAGGAATATTTTAATTAACAGAGATATTCCATTGAAATTTATATGAACAATTAGTTTTAAGTACTTTAATGCTGCACTCTATTTATAACTAAGACTCTTCCAACACTATTATATTATATTAGCATGTAAGTGACAATGTCTATATCTACAGGACTGTATCCTAATTTGGATTTATAGAATAAAAATAAATTACACCACATTACACTACAGTGTTATGCCTTGAGCTACAAAAGAGTGGCTCAGTAACTCATTTGGCACTAGTGGCAATTAATCATAACAGCTGCCCCTAACATAAATTATTAACTTTAAAAAAAAATGAGCTATTTTTTTAATTTCCTTACTTACTTGTATTTGGCTCAATACTCTAAAATCTATTAAGCCCACAAACCCCGATTTTTTATTTACATTATTCATTTCTTCACATAACATATAAAAAGTATGTTTTATAACAGATTACTGAAGATAATAAAAAAATTACAGGCCAAAAAGCAGAGTGAACCAGGGGAGATCACTGAAGAGAGTTCTGATGTGGGAGACAGAATGGGTCACCAAGTGGCCCAAATTCCATGACAGATGATGATGATGATGATGATGATTTTTTGCCCATTTTGCTGTCCCTTGGACTTGCCGCCTGGTGCGCGGACACAACCTGCCACAACCCCCTCCCCCTACGCAAAGCCCAAGGTACGGAATTCTGTAAAGAATGTATATTTGCGCCAACATCATGGAAGTTAGACACATCTCTACTTCATAAAAATCTTGTACTGTATATTTTTAAAAAGAATTAAAAAAAAAAACAAAACCAGTTATATTTTAAATGTCCTTGGCCTTTTTGTAATTGATTTTACCTTTGTACATTCTACATATATTTTAAATATGTTTTGTAATGTAAAAGGAGGATAATTATTTCCTGTATGCATTCATATTCTTGTATCATGGCCATGCTGATGACCCGAGTTCAGGGTCGAAACTAGTTGCTGAGTAATAAAATTGTTCATATTGTGTGTGTTGGTTGTGGCTGAAAATACCGACAGATACTATAAAAATGTTTAACTCGCATTATCATTTGGCAGCAACGTAATTCATAAACAGTCTCTACTAAGTCAGTTATGTGTATACATGCATATAGTCTTCACAATGTAGAGACGTTGTTCGGGCTAAACAATTAAAAAAGAATTTAGGACAGCACTCAATGCCGAGTGCCAAGTAAATATTAGCGCGTGCCATAGGTTCGCCAGCCCTGCCATAGAGGATGCAATTGTATGAGTGGGGAAACAGCACATCCAAACGCGAGAAATTATGAAGCATCACAATGCACGAAGTTCCGTTAGTTCTCTAATTCTGCAACAGATGGCAGTATCATACTGGCACTTCTACCCGACGTGAACACATCGATACATGGTTCATCCCAAACCCCCACTCACTGGCAGGCGTGCTGCAATGCAGTTTAAAATAGCGGAAGATTTAATTATAACAGACAGGAAAACGTATGCTAGGCACAGAAGAAACAATATCCTGGTTGATATCGAGTTTGATGTCAGCAATGTGTTTGACGTTACCATTCTGGAGAGATATATAGTTTCAAATTACAGACTAAACGACAAACTTCCGAATTCGTTATTCTCTTGAGGGTTAAAAAAAAAAGAAGTGCGACGCTTACAACAAGCACGAATGCCTGGAGGTTACTTACATTAGTGCGCTATGTTTGTTGAATGTAATTTACAATTTTTAATCTAAGATAAATAACACATCAGAAGGGTTGTAAAATTGATTCTAGTGTAAAGAATGTGAAATGCAAATACATCCCGACATCAGCCGACACAGTACTAATATAGCTGCTCGATTATACATTTATAAATATATCGTATTTTTTACCAATACTTTAAATTCGTGCCGGTCCCAGTGGCCGCGCGGTCTAAGGCGTAGGTCTGCGGCCGCTCGCCTGCTGAGATTGTGGGTTCGAATCCCACCGGGGGCATGGAAGTTTGTATGTTGTGAGTGTTGTGTGTTGTCAGCTAGAGGTCTCTGCGACGAACTGATCACTCGTCCAGTGAAGTCCTACCGAATGTGGTGCGTCGTTGTTTGTGATCTAGAAACTTCGTGAATGAGGAGGCCCTGGCCCAATGGGGGCTGTTGCACCAAAAACAAACAAACTTTAAATTCGTCAGTATTCTAACTTTCTTAAAAAGGAGTTTCACTTTACAAAGAATATTTTTAAATTGACAGTAAAGATGCTTAAGCTATAAGTTTATAAATACTACAGCAAAGGGGCTAGCATTATTGATATCTCCTCCACGTCCTATAGCAGAATGGGTTGAATTTCACAGATCTCACAGCCTTAGCCTACCAGTTCAGCTCGTCTCAGAGCAGATAATTTTAAATACATGGCCGCTGTGTGAACTGATGTAGTCAGAACATCGTGGAACATAGTGTTAAGCGAAATCGGTAATCTTAGGAGTAGGTATGTGTAGAACTGAAACTGTAATTCTGCAACCAAACGACACGTAAAATTATTTTAAAACAGTATATTATGCAGCACAAGCTGGCGTTTCTCAGTCAGCAACGTGAGTTGCTGCCGGCTGGGCCACCTGAGTCTCAACAAAGGCTTCGCTTTGCCACCACGTTCAAGTCGGCTTTGCGTCCGTCAGTTTTTGTTCAAAGGTCACATCGGAGACCCTTTCCTCGACGGTAAATCCGTGGGAATCTGAAGCTTTACTTCACAACGTCGTGCTGCACGAGGAAAAGTTTACCTTTATGCTGCATTACTTACCTTAACAATTTGCTACAATGCTTATGACGGCGCTGTGTATGTTTCCCAACAATCTAGGATCTCCCTCAAAATTCTGGGCGCTAGCACGCCGACATGAAACAAGTTTAACACAGAGTACCCACCAATGTTAGGCGTCAGCATATAAAATTCAGACGGTTGGGGTTTGTGCACCCCTGGTTTATGATTTATTAGTAATTTCGAAGAGATTTTACTGCTTTCTTTATTTTTTATGCGTCCACTGGTTGTCACTAACGTTGGCTGCTTACTTCAGTTTTTAAATGACACCAAACCGTAATTTCTATAATTATCGACCTTACTTGAGGTTTGAGGTTCTCATGCCGATGCCTATGAAGACTAATTACTGCCTCGTGTAATGTGGCGTCGTGTGGTTTGTTAGATGGGTGCAGCTCTTTGGAGGAACCTACTGTTTCTATTTACAGCGTAGAAAATAGAGGCAAAGGGGTTACTTTTAGGTTCATCAGGCTTGCTGTACCCGTCGCGGGCAACCCGCGACACAGTGTTATGTTGTCCGCAGAATGATATGTGATACGAGAACAAGGACTCTTCATCCTTTTGCTGGGAAAGCCGAGACAGACAACCAGCAATTCTGAAAACTTATCAGTTAGTAATTTATGGATACATATGTTACACTAATAATCCAAGTTGCAAACATTTACTGAAAAGCAACATCCTGGCCAATGTTGTAGATTGCATTTTTATTTTTTCTAGTATAATCAATATCCAATCTCGTCATTGCGCCTGTTGTATATAAAAATAAACAGATAAATTTGTAAATATAATATAATTATATGTACACTTATTGTTATTGTATCCCTTGCATTAAGCTTCATGTCTCCCGCATGCAGACTAAATTTTGCCGAAGTTGCCAGGACCACATAAATTGATAAAGAGAGAGAGAGAAGCAGAGATGTCTATAACCACAAAATGTTATTTTTTATGTACGTGAGAAATTTCTTTACAGCATTTTTCGGTCCAAAGGGCCTATCTTCAGATGACACATATATCGAAATTACTAAGAAATGTTACTGGGTTTTGAGTGGTTTCTGTATAAATTGGATCTCATTTTTACTACCATTCGCCTTATTGAAGGGCAATGTAGGGTGTTTCTATATGTCGTTTGTATTGTACATTTTGTAGGAAGCAGATGAGAGAATATTTCCTCTCTGAGAGTTTCTCTCTCTCTCTCTCTGTTCAATTTAACCGCTGCGATCGACGTAATAGTTCGCAAGTGAAGAGTGTATGCGAGAAAGCTTATATTGTGGTCTTTGAATACAGCTAAGCTTAGGATCCTTTATTATAGGTAGTTTTTAGATGAGAGGTGTGATATTCAGAAAAACTGCTGGTTGGTTGGCGATTATAGTTTGAAGGATGTTGGCGTAACGTATACACTGCTGGTTTCATATATTACAGTTTTTTTAATAAAATACCCGATCAGTTGAAAATCTGTGAGTAGATTGAAGATTCTGGATGTACTGTACAGGTTAGTGACGGGGGGTGTTTTTGTGAGTTGCTAGGGTGAGTTGTTAGTTTGAGAAGAGGTTGGTACTTACCTACCACAACATATATCACGTCTTAGACGAGAAAAGTCTTCGGTAACAGTGTTTTTAGCGCTTGTGTCATCAGTCCGTTTATTACAAAATAATCGACCAGAAAGAGAAGATCTATATACGAAACTTGCTGTATGTGCACCAAACAGGTAGGAAGATAAAATGTCCCTCTCCATGCCAAAAATGCGTATAGGACAAGTCCATGCGTTCTTGACATCGACTCTAAGATGAAGGTGAGTGTTCTATGTCGCTGCCTGACTGATTTACTCTGAAAAAAGCAGTATTTTTGCAGAGAAGGCTCCGTGGGCAACAGAGCCGGTCTGGACATTTTCAAAATATCTGTTGACTCTGCCAAAATTCGAACCCCGGATTGACCAGGTTAGCCACTTTACGGCCTGCTCTGTCCAGTCCAGCAGGTGTGCCTTACGCAGTGCAACAGAAAATGGTTCTGTAATCCGAGTGATTTGATTTATGGACAGATGGACACGAAACTAAAAACTGCTTTTCGAATTACTGTCTAAAATGAAACTATGTTTGGAAGTAAAGTTTCCGAGCGATATTTGTCAATAGCGTAATTGGTAGCTGTAATCGTGTTAACAGTAAACGTGATTACTGCCATCACTGTGCAAGAGTAAACTTCTGCTACCATTTTAATAGGCAATTTTGTTACTGCTGTCGTTGGTTAAAAGTGCACTTCGGTTATTTCCATCAGTTGTTAATATCAGACGTAAACTTCGTTACTCTCTTTATCTGTCGATACTGCACTTGGTTGCTGCAATCATTTTAAAGGTAAGCTTGGTCACTGTTAACATTTGTCGATATCAGACTTGGTTTTCATCAATAAAATGTTCTCGGGCAGACAGCCGCGTCAAGATGTGAAGGAATTCGTCGTTCGCCAACTGGAAACTTCCTTGTTTTCATCATTTGTGCAAGTTCTTGCAACTTCAGATATATCTTGCTGTACTCTATTTAAGTCAATGTGATTGCGCACTTAAGTATTTTTCGAGAAAAGTAAAGTTTAGTTGCTCAATTTCAAGATCTGTAACAGCCATAACTATGCGAAGGTCAACAACATGGCTGCCGTCTCACATGCATTTCCATCTCTTACTTCTCCTGTCTTATCATCTATCTTCTGTGGTAAAGACAACATTAATTACATTTTGACATGTATTTTCGAAACATCAACATCACATGAAATCCACTGACGTTTAATTGTTTAATTCCTGTTCCTCCTACCATCAGCTGTGGTTTAACAGTTTACGTGAAAGGTTATCCCATCATGCTGTACCAGTAAAAGTCTCTCGAACTATCTGCAGATGACACTGACTTCTTCTTCTCCCTCAGCTGATATACTACACAGAATAAAACTACTACCTTGGTCATTACCAATTTTCTGATTTAAAACTGATACAAACGACCTTTGATTAGCACAGCGACCTTCACGAAAACCCGTGTATGTGTTTTATGCATTTTGTGTAGGCCTACTGGTCAGTTTCTAACAGAATAGTGTAGTAAATAAAATGCTTTCAAATTTACAATTTCTATTACAACGTGTTTTGTATACATGAATCTCTGGCCATGATGTAGCCATTTTTATGCCATGGTAAGAAGACCTGTGGTGGGTTTGGATGACGGCTGTGGATACTTCTGCCTTTACACTCACTATTTCTTTCCTATCTAATGGCCTCTGGTCTATGTCCACCAGCCAAAAAATGGCTTCTGTCTAGGCAAAATTTTCATACAGTCATAAATAACAAAAATTATCTGAACTAGTTGACTACATGATTTCAAAGCAATACAACAAAAAAGGACATTCTGTAAGAATGTTCTACATTATAAACAGTAGGCCCATTCCCCCCGACCTAAAAGAACTTACCGGAAGTGTCCGTCCTTTGCTTGTATTCTGTTGACCCGAAGCGCACTAAACTGAAAGCATAATACAATGTGTTATTGTCTCACTGGGTCCTACTGTAATGGGAAGGACCTTCATGCACCAATTCTATACAAGAAACACGTTCTACCTTGGAATTTGTCAATGAGAAACAGACGTCCGACGTCAGAGCTATACTTATTGATTTATTTAGTTTTCCTCCTGTTTCAATGGCATTAAATTCAACACTGAAGGCTGTGCAGACATGCGGTTATTTAAGGCTTTGAGAATAGTCAACAGGAACATTCCAGAATGAGTCATATGATTTGTGATTCTGTGACTCAGTACAATGCGTATTATTGGCTTTACACTAAGTTATTCAGTCCCATGGGTAAAGTTGCTCAGGCGGTAAGGTTTCTTACTTGTTTTTGGAAGGATCCAGTTCGAATCCACACTGACACAGCTACCATCCTGAGGTCTTCCTTATTTCTTCATTGCCGCCAAATACCGGAACTTATCTTAAGTCTGGCGACCGTTGATTCCTTTCATATCCTTTGCAGTTCATTAGTCACTGTAACCCAGTAAATCGAATGTGTGAGCCTGTATTCTGAGCATCGTTAAGTTTTCTACCCCCTCCCCCTCCCATGGCACAACAGCCCCTAGCGGGCCAGAGCCTCCACATTACCGAGGCTTCACGTTCACACTCGGTAGGACTCCTCTGGTCGAGGGATCAGCCCGACACAGAGATTTCTGCCTGACAACACACAGCACTCACAAGACATCCGTACCCCCAGGGGGTTTCGAACCCTCAATCCCAGCAAACGAATGGCCGCATACCCACACCTTAGACGGTACGGCTATCGGGATCAGCCAACGTTAAATATAGTACAATAAATAAACTCCGCCCCATTACCATTTACTCCAGATAACTGTAAATGTGGTGAACCCGGTGGTGCTGTAAGGTATCATAGCTGAGACGCTTCGTGATATTACTCAGTCTTTCTCAGGTGAGTGTTGATACAATTCACAGATTTAGGACACAACGTCCCTTCTCTAAGCTGAAGACTAATGTCGCCTGGGATGTGTCTGCGTGCAATTCTAGACTGATACTGCACCAACGTTTCACACAAAAACTCTGCTTCCTTCTTCATACCAAATAAATGAAGACGTCATGTTCCTCCTAACTGTTCGTACCTGTATATTGACATACACGGCGTCACATAGACCTGCTATAAAGACCTAATCTTCGTACTCTGTACCTTCAGATTCTGAAATCCCTCTCGTTTTAAAACCTGATCTACATACAGTTTATCTTCTCAGCCCATTGGCAGTAACAGTATGTGGCCAGCAGCCGGCATATTCAGTTGACGGAAAAGGTTAAATTATATAAAAAATATATATATATATATCCAGAAGGATGTTGGGTTACCAGCTGTCATGACTGATATTTTATGTTGAATTCCCTCACTCCACAAGAAAGGAACTTGAAATAGGCCACGATCAACACCTCCAAAGTCCTAACAAATCACTGCATTTAAAACAGTGTCATTGAGCAACATTACAATCAGCATAATCTATCAGGCTCTTTATTACTCTGACTGATATTTTTTTTGTCTTCATCTATCACTTGAGACCAAAGGCACTTGAAAAAACGACGATCAGGATTTTCTACGAGTTTATATATTTATCACTTATCACTGCTTTATCTTTTATTCAACTTCTGTAACTTCAGTAGGATATTTAACATGGTAGCAACAAGCATACAATCCGTCAACACATAACTCCTTATTACAGGAACTCTAAAATAACTACAAGTTTTGACTGTACAAGGCAGCCATCATAAGGCCGTATGTTTCAGAAACGTGAAAAGAATATTGTGTAGCTGTATATAATTTCTTTTTACTCACAGCTACACAATTTTCTTTTTAGATTTCCAAAATATACGACCTGATGAAGGCTGCCTTGTACAGTCGAGACATGTAGCTATTTTTTTAGATTTTCTGCAATAAAGAGGTGTATATTTACAGATTGTAACCTTTTTGTTGTGTATTATACAGAAACAACGGGGATGAGACACTTTAAGATACTTAAGTTCTTGTACTTAACATACGAACTGATCCAAAATTATACAAACGTGTAGGCCTACATGAAAAACAAACCACACAGCCGCATAGTGATGATGTATAGAAGGCACCTCTCGTGCTCCACCGGCCGCTCTACAAACACCATTAGAACCAAAGTAGTAACATATTAGCACAGCGCCAGCATACCAATACGAGAAACAGAGAATAGTTGTATTGGCTCACATCTTACGTAGCTTGAGGCAGTGCCAAGTGGCTTAGAAAAGGCTCAGAATACATTCTATACATACGTGTGTGATCCTAGTCAGATGTTGGGGAACAAACGTGTGTTAAATATAACGAACGTGTAATTCTACGCCATTCTAACAGTGAAATAATAATTACAATAGATGAATCATTCAGTTTGTGTAAGGAATTTGCTCATGCGAGCACCACTAGCCTAGAGGAAATTTAATTCTATTTACAGTGCGCATTTACTAGGTTTATTCTTTTTGTTTGCTGTTTCTTAAGTCATGCTAACGAGAGAAGCAGTTTCAAAGGTGAAAGTGACATGACTGTGTAGATGCTGTAAGCAGTTGGATATTAACTTATGTTAAGTGCTAGCTGAACGAGTCAAGCAGGCTTCGGCGACACAAGAAGGCGACAAGAGCAGGTAAGCTGCCTGTAAAAACAGAACTTACTTATTTTGTTGATAGGAACGGCCTGTGTATCACCTAAGACTCCTTGAATTCATAATTCGGATAGGCTTAAACAAACCAAGTCTGCTGGTACATTTTAACAGGGCATAATGAAAGTATGAATTATTGAAGTGTCTGTGCTACTTGGCATTATTTACATGTTAACTGTGCGTTAGACCTATGCCAAATTGTGATGAGTTTCATAAATTATAGAGAAGTTTAGAGAAAAAACAAATTGGAAGATCACAACACAGATGGAAATTTAGTATTAAAATTGATTTTAAAGGGACAGAATTTAAGGATATGGATGATGGGCTTATTCAACTCAGTGTTTACAATTTTACACACAACATCAAATTGAAAGTTTGTTAATTTAAATCTTATGTTTATTGGACCGTGCATCATCTTGATAGTTGAATAAAGAGAGACAAACTTGATGCCACTTGTTTTATTATTACTTTACTCAGTGCTCAACATGTTTCGGATGTTAATACATCCATCCTCAGGAGCTTGCGACTAATTCGTTGAGTTACTTTATGGGTTGTATATGGTTCGATGTGTGTTGGTGTTACATTGTGGTTTGGCTGTGGTGGTGTGGTATCCGTATGCAGGTTAAGGCACTAGTGCCTCAGCCTGCATACGGATACCACACCACCATAGCCACACTGCAACGTAACACCAACACACATCGAACCAGATACAACCCATGAAGTAACTCAACGAATTAGTCGCAAGCTC
>Ga0123357_10011066_pt1 | contig 11538 bp, 10 predicted proteins | sample TergutEmb28metaG_FD_89873 | JGI IMG/M metagenome (GOLD analysis project Ga0123357, IMG submission 89873) | Embiratermes neotenicus P4 segment gut microbial communities from Petit-Saut dam, French Guiana - Emb289 P4 | ecosystem: Host-associated > Arthropoda: Insects > Digestive system > Gut ...
GTGGATAAAATTGTTGTCGTCATGTTTAAAATGATGTGTCCAATGTGTGGATAAAATTGTTGTCGTCATGTCTAAAATGATGTGTCCAATGTGTGGACAAAATTGTTGTCGCCATGTCTAAAATGATGTGTCCAATGTGTGGACAAAATTGTTGTCGTCATGTTTAAAATGATGTATCCAGTATGCGGAGAAGAATATTAAGTTCCACCAGACAGACTGGATACAGAGTCACAGATATAAGTAATGGCAGCATGACGATTGTAGGCCGGTTTATATGTGACTGCTGTTGTTCTCAAGAAACTCTGCAAATTGCTGTCATCTTCCTGATGCCCACTCTTACCCGACATTCCGCGCACTCCCCATTTTTGAAAATAATTTTTATAACTCAAAATGTATTACGTAACATATTAGTTGGTGCTGTAGTGTTTTAAGTCAACGCTTCGACAATTTTGAATTCTTTTAAGGAAGTGCTTCCTATTAAGCATTGCCGAGATTTTTAAGACAATGTATTCGATGCGTACTTTTACCCGAAAAAACTAACAAAGGAATAAATTACTGAGGTACGTTTTGACTCTATATAATAGTCCATTTGCTATTAAACCTTTGTTTTTTATGTAGGCGTAACATTCTACGAACATTTAATTCCTGATTTGGACTGTTTCCATCCCGCTGTGTACATATGACAAATTTTATTGAATTAAACCGTCTTTACACAACACAATGACAGTTGTTAATCTACAACTGGTTACACCAGCAACATGTTTCGGCCTTGTTTGGCCATCATCAGGCTTACAAAGCTTAGTATCAATTAAGGTACATAATGTTGTTGTACCGATGGGATTCCATGGCTTACATTGTCTCTATGTCTTATATTAATTCTGTTGTAACAAACCGTACAAAAGGCTGCATGTGGAAGAAACGTAAAAACAATAGTATGTCCCACGCAGGCTTCGAATCGGGTACTAGTGAAAACAAAGACTAAGTACTAGACCTACTGCCAACGTGTCTAAAATCGTCCCATGCCACGTGAAGGATAAAAGACTTGTGAAGATATTCAAGACACAAAAGCTGATGTCCCCTAAATGACGTCTCCACAGACTGATGTCTTAAGGTGGGCTTATCCGTATAGCTGTCAGTTCTGTAGCAAGAATGAAGATTTCAAAGAATTTCATAGGATCTATATGTGTGCTAGTTGACTAGACATACTTGAAGAGTAGAACATACAACTTCTAGACACGTTTGAAAGGTCAGGTTCTTCACTGCACATTAAATGGTCTGTGATGTGTCTCCACGCAATAGGATCAAAAGAATCCTGGGCAAAAAGTTATGGAATGCAGGACTGCTATTGGAATCTGAAGCTTGTAGGCAGCTCCCTTAAGGTCGGTCAGGACTGACATGTGAATATTTTCAGAGCAGCTGCCTGCACTCTAATTTCAAGATTGTCGTAGTAACACCGACCATCATTCTAGTCTGCCCTGCCTATTTGTTACGGTGCTGCCAAATACTTGACTTCGCTTTCTTAGGACTGCATAGAGATGAAGTCTGTGCCAAGAAAAAAAGACACAAGCCAATCGTTAGGCAATTTATTAGGCTACTCATCGTGATCGTTTTCGTGGTGTTAATTAGTATTTCAAAGTAATGTAGGATAGATCGCGATCATCATTTGCCAGATAAATTTCGTAAACGATTTTCCATACCGGACTATGCAGGCTTCTTTGCCCTGTTATTGCTGTAGTGCCGAAAGACGCAGCCTAATTTAAATCAACCAATTAGCACAGCAAAATTCTTTTAATCAAACCAATTAGATGCACTAATTTCTCAAATTTATTCTTGGAATAAAACTCTACAGGTTTCGGACAGTTCCTCTGTCCATCATGAGTTTTTCACTGCACATACAGCAATGGTATATGTCATACAGGTTTGCTGACAGCTTGCGAGCTGGATCAGGAGGGAATTCCCTCCTGATCCTGTTCGCAAGCTGTCAGCAAACCTGTATGATATATACCATTGCTGTATGTGCAGTGAAAAACTCCTGATGATGGACAGAGGAACATGTAGAGTTTTATTCCAAAAATAAATTTGAGAAATTAGTGCATCTAGTTGGTTTTTTTTTACAAAAATTTATCATGATGCACGGTCACCTGAACGTCAAACTTAACACAGCAAAACTTTCGACTAATTCAGCGATTCAAACATGTAGCCCCACAAGCGCACAGAGGGCAAGGTGATGTAATAAGCCTCATGTATTTCTGTTTAAGGAATGAAAAGAATGAGGCTAAGACTACCTCTGAAACACGGTCAATGTCTTGCAGTCCGTCCGATGTGCACTGCACACCGGACGGTCACTTACAGAGAATACTATACCAGATGCTGTATTAATACAATTTGACTTCCTAATGATAAGTACAGAGTTGCTCGAAACATGTAGAGGATTATAACAATAAACGTATTATAGAACGTAATTTTGCATCAAGTTGGTCATTTAACCAGAGTCGAACTTCAAACACTTTTAATTCGTTAATATCTGGTAATTTAGTCACGTGTTTTATCTACAATAATTCTAATATTGTCCTCCTCTAACAATGGCACTATCTTAAAACATTCTTACGAGAAGAAGAGAGAGTATCTCAAACGTTTGAAGTGCAGATTTATTGCCCACACATCTGCTTTAGCGAACGTTGACTTTAAAAACCTTATTTTGCTCCATTTAAAAATTGCCTCCGGACCAAGCTTCGAATCCTAGTATACCTACGAAATAGGTTTACCCTCCACCTTCTGTGATAGGCACACCTTTAAAAACAACAGAGCTACATAACCTCAATATATCAAGCACATCTAATGGCTAAACATACATACAAAAATTTCGTCTTTATAGGGTTGTAATTCGGTCTGTTCGTTTCTGTAATTTAATATTGCAATATGCGCTTAATTTGTTGACTGTCATAGTCTGTATTTCTCGCTCTTTCTAGCCGTTCGACAGCAGACGCACGCCACTGCTGGCCCAGGTCCATGTATTTTATTAGCACTTCGGGTCAGGGGGTGATGCACCAGCAACGTACCTCACCTCTGGCGGTCAGCTCCACACTACTGAGTGAGGCGACCCTTCCGACCTCGTCACGACGCTACCGACGACGCAGCTTATCAAGAGACCGACGCCCTCTGTGGCCCTGCCCATTTTTAGCACCTCACTTTGATGTTCCACAAGTTCTGATTGGTGCCCCGCCCCCGCAATATGTGGGTGGAGAGTATAATGCAAGGGGTTGTAAGGTAGGCGGTGGTGCAGGAGGGGTGGTGACCTTTTGGCATGCGCCCTGAGAGGGGCCACAGAAGTGTCAGTTCTGCATCATCTCCCCCTTCCCTGACAGAAGCATTTCGCAATATTCGCAAGGTGTATAATTCGCCGATTTGTCTCAAGGAGACGACAATACCCACAGGCTGTCAAGCTATCGACGTCGGAAGAAAGGCCGCTTCGTCTGAACTTGCACAAGCCGTGCTACTGTCTACCTGCTGCATCTCCTTGTCGCGAAATTAAAGCCCCTGTGAAAGCGGTGAGGCAAATTCCCTGGCGGAGGATAACGGATGTGAGTTCGGGCCAATCAGAGCACGCGGGAGCCGTGGCCTCTTGGTCGGGGGCGAGCCCGAAGTCTTGCCAGGGCTGTGCTTCCCCTCTCCCCTCTACGAGCCAACCATCCATACATGGCAGACGGTTGCTATGGTAACAGCGAAGCTCCGGCTGGTCGGAAACAGATCGCGGTTAGAGCCATAGGGGGGAGGAGGGGTCGCAAGGGCCGAGTGTCAGGGTTCAAACAGGCCCAGCAGAGAGCAGTTGGTCTCGAAGCGGCTGAGACTGTGCTGTGTTGTAACTGCTCGTACCTTCGCGTGGCCCGTTCGGCTCGTCAGGTCGATCTAGCGGTCAGTGGAGACTTCGTGTACAGTCATGTTGCTGAACGCGCCCGTCTGACTGGATGAACTAGTGTGCGAGTGGTTATAGTGTGTGACTTCTGACTGTGTGGTGTGACCTCCCGATGTGTGAGGTCAAGACATTGTGAAGAGATAGCTGTCACGTCTTCTGTCTTAGGGTCATCGTAAATAATAGTAGGCAACTCCGAAACGTAAACACTGCGAAGAAGAATAAAACGTCAAGGAAGAGAACTAGGAGCAAAATAAGAATTACAATCAACGGAAACATCAGCGGCGGCCAGACTCCGCCGGATCAAATTCCATTATTATTCCTCACAACGCCCTCGCCGTGTGTACCGGGGTGCTGTGTCCGACGACGACGGGGTTCTTCGGGTCGCGCGGTCAGGCCCCCGACGTCACCACGTTGGAGCTCGGGTTTCCGCGCAGCATGGCGCTGGTGGCGCCCCCGCCGTCCGCCTGGCGGGACCCGAGCGCCGGCAGCGCCGTGGTGCTGGGCCACGTCGGCCACCCGGGCCTGGGTCCGGGCGCAGGACCCGGCACCCCCACGGCAGCAGAGGATATCACTGGGCTCACGAACCCGGGTGGGGGCGGCGGCGGAGGTGGTGCGACTGGGCTGGGAGGTAGGGACCTCCAGCAGAGTACCACCCCTGGTTCGCAGGCAGCCAGCACCCAGTCTGGGGGTTCCTCACAGGGCACCGACAAGAACCAAAACATCGAATGTGTCGTGTGTGGGGACAAATCCAGTGGCAAGCACTACGGCCAATTCACGTGTGAAGGTGAGTCACTATATCATTCTGTGTATCGCACGTGTAGTGGATAGTTCGCTTCACACAGCAGGTTTGCGAATACGAAATATTGGGAGTTATAAATTTGTCTTGGAACTTTTCGCGATCTTTGTTGGTTTCAGACTGGACACATGTCGCCGTACTCTTGTACCCACTTTACTGTGAATCGAATAAGGGTGGTCAAATTAATTTGTCCCGTTCACGGAAGATCCGTTTTCGTAATCGAGGTTCTATTCTCATCCTGTGGGACTTCACGTTAAATAAACCATGACATTCTCGGGCAGACATGCGGAGTAGATAATGGCATATCGTTCGTTACCGTGTTAAGGATTAACGCAATGAGACGGGGTCAAAAAAAAATCCAAAATTACAAGCAAGAGAAACCAATATAAACAAATACTGTGTGGTTTCACACTTCAAAATTATTTCACGATCCTGTTCTGATTAATAGTGCTCGGGTACAGGACTTGTAACAGATTATCCTATCTTGAGATTCGCTTGACCAAATATGAAATCACGTTACATTCAACGAACTCACGCAAGGATATCAGTAAGCTCACGACTTCAGTGAACTTGTTGTGAACTGGGGATCGACGTTTGCGGTACATACAGCCACAGTGGACGGTACCGATTATGCTCTGTTCTAAAGTTTCTTTTTAACAGTGTTTCCTCATGATACGAACGTTAAATCCAATTTTTTCCCCCGTAAAGTAACCTTGCAAATAACCACATATGATTAACGGAAATTTAAATTTCTTGCAGTGTCAGATAAGTTGGCTTTGTAAGGCAACGTACCTGATCCCAAGGTGCAGTTGCACATGAGCTGAGTAGGAACTTTAAATTTTGGTTAACTAATTGCTTTGTATCTCGACGTGGTATCTGGGCGGGCACTCATACGTTTGTGCAAGTGATTAATGTATCTTGGATATGCACGCTAGTTCATTGGGTTAATACTTGAAAATCCGATCTCAGTTTATTTCTAGCTTGTGCGGTCCTTCACAAACCGTACCAAACCGATAGAAATGCCATTCTGTAGAACTGTTCGACCAGTCCTGACAGTGTTTAGGTTATGGTTAGGGTCACACATATTCGTCAAAGTCGTAGTGCACTGTTGTGTAATTGTAACGTAACGTAAACACACCTGTCATTCACCTGTTTATGTCGGGTCACGGTTAGATACCGAATAAGTCATATTTACCTGTGATATTGCAACAGATGGCCCACAAAATACATCAATTTCCAGAAACTTAAACATTTTAAATTAGTTTCCGTTGTACGTAACTCATGCTTGTTGGAATTCTTCGTATGGGACATCATATTCAGTGCCTGAAATACAGTAGTGTGTGGTTTTGATTAGTAGTTGCTGAATGTAACGGCGTCTACATAGGCACCAATCAGGAAGCGTTTAAGTCAAATTAGAGACGTTCTCATTACAGTCCATCGAGAACTGAATGTTGCGGTCTTATTGAGCCATTCTCAGGCAGTTTACAGACAGTATTGCACAACTGTTAGCGTTCAAGAGTCGAAACATGTAGCTGTTTGTGGACTGAAATACATAAGTGTTGTGTTACCTGGTTAATTATAGTGATGACTATGTAGGTAACAGCGAGGCGATGAACCTGTCAATGTAAGAACGTGTTTTCAACTGCGTATTCCTTTTTTTTTTTGGGGTGGGGGCGTTGAAATGTTACTTTGATTTATGAAAGAGGAGTTACAAATGATATGAAAAACGCTGCCGTAGCGTGTACGTATGTATATATGTACGTCGTTTGCGAGGAGTAACCAGAATAGAAACAACTCCATTCGGCAAATTTAACAGCCTGCTTCCGGACCTAGAAAAGAACCCAGGGCCCTCTGAATATGAAGCACAGTTTTAACCATAAAACCGCCAGTGGCACGAGGATCGTTTGGCGAGTTGTTCTTTGTATGTCTAAGCACGCGTTACCACAGACGAGATTCGTTTTATACTTTGTAATACATACATCATTATCATGATCATTTCGGTAGCCTGCACACATATCATGATAATGATCATTTCGGTAGCTTGCATAGCTCGATCTTATCGGCGTGTGTGAGATGTGACGAGCACCGGGAGCTATGAATAATTGCCAATTTAAATTCAATAGGCTATGGAAATTATAAATTAATGTGATTGAGGGGTGTTGAAAATTTTTAAGTTTATGCAGTCTAGACTCGGGTTAATGGTTCAGGGATTGCGGTATGATGTCAGGGAGTTGTGCCGCATTCAGTCTTCCTCTGTACTAACAGGGCTAGCACGGAAATCCTGCGTTCCTTCAAAGTAACTGCAAGCTAATCCTAACGTAACAGACCTCGTCTTCAAAATTACCTTCTTGTACTGATAGGCTGTAACTGTTAGGAGGCAGTTTTCGATCTGCGACCTGTGAGTGTTGTCTGGTTACCAATGTCTGAAAGATCAGCAAAGCATTTTCAATAACAGACGCAAGAAATGTCGCAACCGAAGCAAATTGCAGCGAATGTTATTAGGTTTCGGGAGTCCTAATGTGTCGGTGTTTCTAGCAGCTGTCGTACCGATTTTTGTTCTTAGTAATTAACCAATTTAATGGACAAATTCTTGTTTTATAACAAGTTTATTATATGCCTCTACATGTTTCGAGCACTGTGTGCTCGAAACATGTAGAAGCATATAATAAACTTATTATAAAACAAGAATTTGTGCATTAAGTTGGTTAATTACTAAGATTATACTGAGGTGCACGGTCAGCAAAACATAAAAAAGTACCGAATTTTTGTCGTAGTCAGGGTCAGTAGGTGTAACTTAGCCGATCATGCGGCGCCAAGCACCTCACCACGGATACGCATTTATGTTCATTTGTCAGTTTATGTGCATTGCTCGGTGTGAATCAGATCGGGTGTTGGAAGTTGCGATTGAATTGCCTATTCGTACCGTGATTTTTGCCGAAACGTCATCATTGTGAGACAGTTTCATGTGTGGAAGGTGCGTGTTCGCGCGGAAAATCTCGTCTTTATGCATGCACAGATAGCGCCAGCTAACGCACCGGTACCCAGTTACCGATGGCCTAGCCTGTCCTTTCTGGTGAGGTCCCACCGTCACACAAGGGGCCTTCCCCCTGACGATTTGGTCGACTGATAAAAGTAAACGTGTTTTATTTACTGTTGAATGTACGTATAATTAACTGACGCATCTTTAGCAGCTCCACAGCGCAGACTGCTCTAGAAACGACCAAGCTAAGCATTGTTATTCAGTAAAGTTTATCATCGCTTTGCTGTATGTAGCGCAGTACAGTAATTTCTTATAACAAAACCAACTAGATGCACTAATTTCTCAAATTTATTCTTGGAATAAAACTCTACATGTTTCGAACAGCTCCTTTGTCCATCATCAGGAGTTTTTCACTGTACACGCAGCAATGGTATATGTCGTACAGGCTTGCTGACAGCTTGCGAGCAGGATCAGGACGGAACAACCTTTCCGTCTTGATCCTGCTCGCAAGCTGTCAGAAAACCTGTATGCTGTATACCATTGCTGTGTATACAGTGAAAAACTCCTGATGATGGACAGAGGAACTGTCCGAAACATATAGAGTTTTATTCCAAAAAATAAATTTGAGAAATTAGTGCATCTAGTTGGTTTTATTATAAGAATTTATTACGATGCACGGTCACCTGAACGTCAAATTCGCAGCCCGGTGGTTTATGTTTTATCTTTAATGGTTGGTAGTATTGAAGTGAAGGCAGTTACGTCTGGCTTTCAGGAATTCTGTAGTTATAATCCATCACGGACGCGACGCTTTATGATACGTCGAGGGTAGCTAACGGGACGAAAGAAAAATTGCCTGGGTGTATAGTCAGAAGCAGTTTTTCTTTCGTACAGCGTCATTACTGAAGAAAAGCGGAAAGGAAGTTTTCCGGTGAGGCAAAGACATTATCGATCAGAAAATCGCGATAGTCGAATTGTTACGCTGTATGAAGTGCCACCCAATACGCGTGCACTTTATTATGCCCGAGTAGGTGTGCATGACAGGCGTGGCCATCGAGTGGATCTGTTGTATGTAGCCGGGTTGAAATGTTACTGCACATGATGTGCCAATGTAATGTGTGTAAAGTGTCGACCAGAAGGGTTACCGCAGTTAGGATACTGCTCGATTCCAGGTGACCGTACTTCAGGGCATGTAATCTGGGTTCGTGAAACCTCTGCCCCGACCCCCGGGTCCCTCTCTTTTTTTGTTGTCGAATGTTGTGATCAGTGTTTTACGTTAATCATGCACCAGTGCTTCTTGTTTCTTGGGCAGACTAAAATAAGCCGCACTCCATTTAACTATCCCCGGACAGCGCTTCTTCGCTCAAAGTTTGACAACATCTAGTGGTAAGATTCGGTAGACCTTTCTTGGACTTGGATTAACGTTATTTTATCGAATATTTCAATTCTTATGGAGAGAGGGGTGGGTGGGAATCAGCTGTTCGTTGTTTGTCCGTAGTTACGATTTTTAGCAGCGTAGTTCCAAATGTTCAGCGAGGTCTTACGGCAGTTACACATTTGACTCCCAGACTACGAGTTGTTTCAGTTGACCCTGCTAATATGATAGCAAAAGCTGGTAGGCATAGAGCATTTCGGCGCTTATTTTCGACTTAACGCAGCGTTGTAGAATGAAAACGATATAGACTAGATTATACAGTGATGAATTATAGAATAGTTGGTGATAATTGGTATAGAAGGGATGTAGGACAACAGTTGAGGCCTCATACGCGACACACTCCCGGTGTTAGCCTGGCGGGCATGAGGAATACCACCAAAAAAAAAAAAACGAATACCCATCGTTCCGCCCCAGATTTGAAGTGATCATCACTCGAAAACAAGTCAGAAATTTCCCACGTAGGCCAACTTGTACCAGCAAATACGCCGGTTTTCATTCTAGAACGTGACGATACATTCGTTATTGTGTACATAATTTCCATTGTCTAAATGAGCTGGATACGATTTGCTGCTGATGAAGTAGCAGTAATACTGGCTGCATGGTATGCTGCCTCCTTCAACCGTCGGATGCTGATGGGCAGGTAAATCCTGTACTTTGAACGCCTATCACTATTCGTTCCGGCGAACCAGTAAGCTGTTATTTTCGCAGAATTGTGAATGTAATGCTAAGAGCTCATTATGATATTTTGAATTAAGTACCTGCACAGGTCCAATTTTTTTTTTTTTAATTGCCGGCAAGGCCTCTTGGCTAAGATGTGAGGTCGAAATGTAATTTAAACCCTCGAATACTAAAAAACGAAACTACATTATATACAAAAATTCAGTTTGTACAGAACCTCACACAGACGACAGTGTGCTTCCGTTAGAAAGACTGCTTGTCGATGAATAAGGAGATAGTCGCTGTGTATTGCAAGACTCAAGTGGAACACACATTGCGCTGTGAGAACAGAATTCAGTTTTCTGTGTTAATCTTTGGCGGTACATTACATCTAATAACGGCTAAGTGCTTCGAGGTCTATTACAGGAGTGAGAGTTGCAGACGGCAGTACATGTAGCATGAAACTGGGCACCACCATCATTTAATTTTACAGGCAATTCTAAAATAAAACTTTTCTTTTTAAAAAAAAAAACTGACGAGCTCCGGATGTTTCTACCAGTGATATACGTACATTAGCCATTAGAAATTCGATCAACCCTCAAGGATGCACTGGGAGCCAGAAATCAATTTTAACCCCCCTCCTCCCAAAAAAAGCCTTAGAAGCTAGTACCTGCACTGTAGTTAATGTACGTATATTTTTGCGGCCTGCATCTCATGTGTCACTACAGATTTAAGGCTTTAGCCACGTCGTGTGTTGAAATCGTAAAGTTTCGGCGTGCGTGATCACTACACTGTACTTCGAAACGTCGGATAGCCAAATAAGAAACGTCGGATAGTCCAATACCGCACATTGACGGTAGTCGTTAATTAGTTAGTTAGCAAAAACTGTTCGTCCTTAATTATCGAATTTCTGTATCAGTCGGACAGTGCGCCTGTGTGTGATGTGATTGTGACATCAGTATGCATTCCTATAATAAAACCAACTAGATGCACTAATTTCTCAGATTTATTTTTGGAATGAAACGGAGTCCTGATCCTGCTCGCAAGCGGTCAGCAAACCTGTATGACATATGCTATTGCTGTGTGTACAGTGAAATCTCCTGATGATGGACAGAGAAACTGTCTGAAACATGTAGAGTTTCATTTCAAGAATAAATTTGAGAAATTATTGCATCTAGTTGGTTTTATTATAAGAATTTATCCCGATGCACGGTCACATGAACGTCAAAATTAATCAATTTGCATTCTTAGCATAATGTGAATTCATTTTATGTTGACCACAATTGGTTGGAATGTGCATGAGTGCACATGCAACACCCACTACAAGATTTCTTCTTCCGGTGTTTTCCACCCAAGCAGGTGCATGAACGCCAACTGCCGCTTCCGATTTTTTTGTTGCTTGTGTTTCATTCCAAGGTGCAGAAACTGACATAGGTAGTCATAGGAATGCTTCCAAATTTGGATCAAGGTTAACCGCTTTAGTTAAATGATGGTAATGAGCAGTTCAAACTAAATGGAACAATGAAAGTCAGCAGTGTTAGATCACTTCAATGCGTATGTACGTACATATGTCCTGCAGGTCCAACCATCGATTTAACCATACATGTTCGTTTCCTATGAATTCTGCATTCATGTAGGCATCTGCAGAACCGTTTTCTGTGAAAAGTGATTTTTTAAGGACCTGTACACGCCTTTTCACACGTTGTTATGTACCGTAGGTCTTTACCGAGGTACTTCGTTTTCATGATTTACCAAAATGA
>Ga0123357_10011069_pt1 | contig 11537 bp, 7 predicted proteins | sample TergutEmb28metaG_FD_89873 | JGI IMG/M metagenome (GOLD analysis project Ga0123357, IMG submission 89873) | Embiratermes neotenicus P4 segment gut microbial communities from Petit-Saut dam, French Guiana - Emb289 P4 | ecosystem: Host-associated > Arthropoda: Insects > Digestive system > Gut ...
ATGTAGAAATTAGTTTTTAGAGATTTTAAGTAGAAATTAAATTGCTTCGACCAGCTTTATTATATTGAGTAGAGTAATTTCTATTCATCTAAATGTTCCCCCGAACCAGACGGGCGCGTACATAATGTTCTGCCTCTCTAATTTTCGGGCCTATTTGTATGAAAATTAAGAGACTAATAACGTCTGATACTTACATCAATATTTGTCCTCACATTGCCAGTAACATTATAGAATCTTCCATCAGCTCTCCTTAAACTTTCTCTAATAACATTTCATAACAATTTCACATGTTTTCAACCCACCATTAGCAACTCAGTTCTAACGCCGCATTCTGTCTAATGAGTTCGATAATCCTTTTCGTATTGCAGCTCTGTTTCATAATCACCCCTTTGACCTCTTTTGTCTGCCATGTCACATATTAATTATGTAAATTTGATTTTTTAAAAACCTTCAACACAACATCCATTTCTAACCGTCCTCACAGTGGTCACGTGAAACGTCAACTTTCATGCGCACGCGATATTCCCGAAGCACACCGGAAAGAAGTAACGTACATTTGACTTCATACAATTCAGTATAACTATTTTAGATGCTTAAAAAATTTAAATCTTCTCTAGAATGTTCATTCCATTAGCAGAACTTATATAGCGAAGGAAGAATTTTTATTTTACTTAGTCGAAGGCAACTGGAAATTTATAACTTCATCTAAGAAGTGGTTCATCCCCGTTGTGTGTATGAAACTGGGAAAATGGTATTTAGTCAAATACAACTGTGCTCCAATAGGTGTATTTACTGTTTATGATAGGCAACTACAAGATTCGGCCTGTACTGGTCATCTTCGGATTGAGTAAGGAGAACTTAAGATCTTAAGTGTAGTTCTACTAAGAAAAAATGAATAATGGTCAGTACAGGCCGAAACATGTTGTTGCCCATTATAGTCATTAAATACATCTATTGGAACACAGTTTTGTTTACTAAATACCATTTTCCTAGTGAAATCTTTCATGTCCAGTTCATCACGCAGCCTGTAACATCTCATCTAGCCCTAGATCTCACATTGTGCCTATTCCTCTATAATAACAAGTTAAAGAAATTCTTGCGTCTTTAATGAATGGATGAAATTCATATAGGATTTCAATTTGAATTTGAAGAAATATATTCGGTTATGTCATACTGATTTTATTTCATTTTAATTTGGCAAGGTATTTGAATTGTCAATCATGTAATTTTATATTAGAGAATATTTTGAAAACTTGTCTAGAGAATTCAAAGTTCATTAAATTTTGTCAAAGAATAATGAGCACTGTAACAGAAGACCGACATACATTTTTGATCAAGTCTCGATAAAAAATTCTTGGAATGAAACATTCCCGAACCGTGTTGTTGAGAAAACAAAACATTTAAATTCCACTCAATAAATTTTTCACGCAATCGTGCGGTTTGTACGATACTGTGGAAAATAATGTTGAAAAGGACAGGCCACAGCGGGCTTTGCGTGGTGGATAATTTAGGTGACTCACGCACTCAGAGTATGTAATATTTATTGTTTATCAAGGCAGCACTGGTTACGCGAACACATCGAACTGTTACGTTATACGTAAAGTGCGTCTTCTGTTCCATGTTACGTTCCATTGCTGTGCACATCCACAGTGTGTTCTGTGTACATTGTACTGTCTGTGATAATGTGCAGCTGTGTGCTGATACTGCAGTCCGTAACGGTAACTGCAGTGCGGTTTGAGTTGCGGTGTCACTTCTGTACACGTGCACTGAGGGCTCAGTATCAGTACACGTGCACCACCAAGTGCCGCACACACGTGTGTATGTGTATGTAACGTGCGCATGTGTTGTAGAAGTGTATCCATTCAGTTTGTCCTTACAGCGACACACATTAAGGAAATGAACCGCTACGAATTACTAAGGCAGACGTACGTGAGGACCCTCCCACCTCCCGCGATCGACATGATTCTTTTAGTTTAAAGGACTTATCGCCTAAGGGTGGCTGCGCACAGGCGATTTTAATCTATGCTACAATAGTAGCAGCGATTAAAATCGCTGGCGATTTGTAATGCGATGCCCCGCAATATAGCGACAGTCTCCACACTAATTTCGTTAGGTCATGTACTGCAGGATGTAATAGTGCAGTGCCGTACGGCAGGTTGTTCGTCCTAACTGTGTCACTGCTTCTAGTGCCGTAGGTTGTAATAGCTAGATTTTACTGACGTCTTTCTAAATGGCACTGTGTTTAGGTAGCGAGCGTATTGGCACTGGATACAATATTAAATATGTCGGTACAATCTGCCACCAGTCTGACGGTTTCTGACATGCACAAGGTTTAATAGTTAGAACTGCGGGACAAATAAAGCAATAAATTAATACATTCCACACAAAATCAAACAAAAATAAATAAAGAAACGTGTATTTTACTCTTAACAGATATTTGCACTTATAAAAATGGATAATATTCCAATTGAATTTACACTAACTAAAAAAATGTTGTTTTGTTTTCTTTTGTAATTTAAATTCAGAAATTAAATTTTGGAATTTTGCTAATGTTATCAAATCTTTTGTAATGTCTTGAATTATCTAGGACGGGCGATGCTTCACCTTCTACAAAATTGGCGAACAATTCGGCAATTCATAAAAGTGAGCTTCAACAGGCAAGATAGCGACTAAAGGCTTTCGGGCGGTAGGAGCTCTTCGTTGTGACAAAAACTTCTTCACATTACACGATTTCCCTCTAGCCTCAGAGGACTTAGAAGCTGCTCCTTTGAACCATTCTGCTTTGGTGAAGCCCAGCGATCAACCATCATCCATTTCTCCTAATTTTCTGGGTCCACTTCCGCTGTGGTAGGGGGACGCTCTAGCAAAGTGGTTAAGGTGTTGTGCTACAAATCGGAATGTCGCTTGTTCGATCACAGCTGGTGTCAGTGGATTTTTCAATGATATATAATCCTTCCAATCGCACTATGTCGCTTTGGTCGACACAGCCTCTAACATAAATGTGTATCAGGAATATCTCCAGGAGGTAAAGTTGGCTGGTGAGTAAGGCTGACAAGCTACCACCACCTTGTGCCTTTGTCATGAAATCTGGGAATCATAACTTCCTGGAATCCTCTAGGCCGCTCCAGGCCTGTAGTGGGACTGATTTACCTTTACCTTCTGCTGTGGCTCCCCCGTCATTCAGATTTCAGCTCTCTGCTAAACCTGGACATGCAACCGAATTCTCGTGGTGGAAAGTAAAGTAAATAACCATTTTATCTTACATAAATTTTGTTGTGATAACTCAGAAAAAGGAATTCAAACAGGCCACTGAATTCACAACCAATTGGCTTGCGTCGAATATTCTTCTTGGTCCTTAAACAAGACGGAAGGCGGTGGTTTTTCACTATCCAACTGCGTCCGAAAATCCATCGGTTTCGGACACTGACAAAACTGCACTTTTCGTTGACTATTCGACAGAAGAAGAGGAACAAGACGCTGATTTTGTGTTCTGTATTTATCGCTTCTCTGAGGAACACACTGTAGAAGATTGGAAACAATGTGCGAAATATTGAAGATGGATACAAACACTGTGTGTTTTTATGGAGGAAGATTCTGTTTGTGAACCTTGTCAGGGATAAACACTGTTTGTTCTTCTTTTTATTTGTAGATTTTTTAATCTGTAACTATTTTTTGTGAAGGCCTGGCTTGGCCGGAACCAGAGACCAGTCATGTGACCTTATGGCTCAGACACACTGCATCCTGGGCAAGTTCTTTGGGGTAGTTTGCCATTACTTTCCCCCGCCTTTAGGCGTTCCCACTTTAGCCCCCAGTTGCCTCCGTCTGCAACGACGGGAGAGATCCTAGCAGCGAAATGTGGAACTGTGGGCGAGAAAGATGACCGTAGTAATTTTGCCTGAATTCCAAATTCCACTTAAATTTAGAGATCTTTTTCATGCCTCAAATGTAGTAATGCCAACCCTCTAGGGAGTTTTGGGCTTTCGACTTTTTCCAGGGCATTTTGTCAGGGTGCCACCACGTCCCCTACGCCAATTGCCGCCGTACAGTTTGGTATATTGCCACCGTATAGATTGGTACATTGCCGCCATACAGTTTGGTAAATTGCCGCAGTACAGTTTTGTGCATTTTCGCTGCAAGGTTTGGCCTCAATGAAGGGTGCATAAGATTTGGATATCCCTGTTATGTATAATACAGTCTGCGCCAATGTGGTCAGGATGTACGTGCAGCTTAACAATAGCCATATGTGTTTCACGATGTATGTAGGTTAAGGAAGCAAGAGATGCACGTGGGAAGTTATATGTGTAAAATGTATGCTTATGTGCAGATAGCAATGGCGAATCTAACCAGCGAGAGTCTGTTTCAATACATTTGCAGCCGTTTACTGTAAAAACTGGCATAAGTACATTTTGAAATACGTTGGAATTTATTTTTCGAAAACGGTACGTTATATCCATTTTAGAGTAAACGGTGTTTTCGAATTTTGTATCGGTTGACAACATGGAGAAAAGAGAAATTCAATTTTTTTCAAAATTTTGGCATGGTCAATTTCGAAATACCCTGTTAGTAGATAATTGTATAGTACTGTTTTTGCATGTACTAATCAGGGTTGTACACGTTAGCGGTGTTTGTATTAATGCCATTCACGTGAGTGCAAAAAGGTATTGTCTAAAATATAAATATTTTGATTGTAGTATTCCACACGAATATTTAGTGCAAAAATCGGGCACAAGTGAAGTGGGATGCAGACAAACGTGGGTGTCATAGTAATTACAAGCCTTCTTAATATGATTAAACAATGATTGGAACGTATCCAAGGATTTACGTGCTAAGAGGTTTATTTTGCCTCTCTGAATTTACGTCAGTATAAAACCCGAGAATCGGACAATGGACCCCTCTTTTTCAAGAAGAACTTCTTGTTCGCTGTACAAGTTCCGGCTAGCCTGCTGAGGTAAATGCATTGTTTTTTAATTGTGTGACAGGGCCACTATCGCAGTGGCCCTGTCACACAATTAAAAAAATGCACTTAACAGGTGATCTGTCGTTAAATCAAGTGGTAATTGCATTCCGTAATTTTTGTTACTTAGCCCATCGATGTCATATTAACGAGCTGTAGGCACGGTAACAAATAAGGAAATGCATTTGCAGGTGAATACAAAGCTACAGTGCAAATGAAGAGGCTGTACTTATAACCGGTAAGTTCAATTCCTGGTTCCGATACATGTTTATAAATTTCTATTTCATTTTGCGTTACTCAAAATATATGTATTAATTCTATTGTTTTTCTTTTGCCCAAGGCTGACAACACGGCAACGGAGGGGTAAATGCATTTTATGTTTGTTATTTTGTCTCCTTGCGGAAAATCCTCCGCTCCTGGTTATGAAAGAAAAGAAACGTCGGAAAAAAGTTTTGGTTCTATTGTAATCGAGGGAGTTGAGGATTCTGTGGAGATAAAATAATAACTTAAGATGCATTTTCAGGCGATCATACACACACGTACATCTTCTGCATTGTAAAGAGGTGGCCAGCTCTGTTGATTGAATTGCTGAGGCGGGGGGAGGATTTGCAACTGGCTGTTGCAACGACGAATCGCTTGCTTGTTACGCGTAGTTGTTAACGGTAAGTGTATATTTTTATTTTCGTCCCCACATGTTTCTATGCAGAGTACTTAGCCCTCGTGGTGGAACTTACTAGAGCTGTCCTCCTTCCTTTGAAGAAAAAAAACCTTCAATTCCGAGCTTTCGACAGTTCCTCGCCGGGTGTTAAAGACTCTGAACAGAAATGTGTCAACAATAAAAATATACACTCACAGGCAGAGAAACACACAAACACACACACATTCATTTACTCTACTGAGAAGAGGTGGCGGGTTCTGCTGTGTGTGTGAAACGTCAAGATTTTCTTCTTCTTCTTCTCGTGTTCCAAGCGTCGATTCGTTTGCAGTGTTAAAAAACCAGGTTAGTAAAAAAACCATTCCTTTTTTCTGATAAAGTGCTGTGCAATGGTATATTCATTTTAAATTTTATTTTTTTTCGGAGGAATAGGAGAAATAATAACACAATTCAGAGATAAGTATATTTACTAAAATAAAAGCATCTAAACGGCCATGTTTTAATAATAAATACACAGCAATGTTTCGAGATGCGGTGGTACAACACAACGCTTGTTCAGTAAAAGGCTACGTTTAGAGTTTTTTTTACAATGAAACAATTAAAAGCAAAATGTGTTATTAATAAAAAGTAAATCTATGTTTTCAGTTTTGGTGGTAGAACACAACTATTGTTTTTTTACAATCAAATAATTAAAAGCAAATTGTGTTATTGAATTTTGTTCGGCTATTATTATGTACATTATGTAAACTGGATATCTGCTTGCAATTTCGGGAACATATCCAGCTTACGTTGCAGGAATGTTCAGTTCATATTTTGCTGTGACATTATGCGTAGCAAAACACAGCTCTGTCATCAGAGATCCCCTCTCTGAAATGGCTCAGAACTTCACGATAGGGCCATTTGAATTCCGATTACATGAAAACCAGGTAAATGCTCCCGATTATAAAGTGAATGACATTACTTATGAGAAAACTTCAGTTCTTTTCCAAATTGTTTTTATCGATACGACAACTGAATGTGGACCACGATCTTGTTTCAATTTCGTAGAATTCATCTGGAATTATTTGGGCTTATTTAGATTTAAAATGTATGCCATTGTTGCTGTGCCTTTCGGAGACGAACCCACAATACTGTACCTACAACATCTTCGAGCCGCTAGTGACGGCTGGCCGACGGATTTCTTGTACGTGTACTGTTTGGAAGAATTCCAACAGGTACTCGCGCCTATTGTCGGCAATTGTAATTTGGAACGTTGCTGCAGATGAAATGTGTGTTTGAGTCAAACGCCGACCCTCAGAAATTCGGCTTCGTATACTGTTTTTCATGTCACATTCAACGTCAATCAATTCACTTTGAACGGTATGACCCTGTACGAACAGTTTAAACATGCCGTACGTTCCAGTTTGGTTCCCAACCATAGACTGGTTCCACACACATTTCCCGTATTAAAATGTAATTTCGTAAGAAGCAGACATTGTGGAATCAAAAGATTTCATTACAGATGTGTAAACCCCGCTGAACGAGTTGTCAAAATGTGGTCCACATTTCACGTGAAATTTTGTGACAACGCGAACGATGCTATCATGACATTACTGAATAACAGAAAATACTGGTGGTGCAATTTTTGCGATAGACCACTATTCATTCCACCAGAAAGCGTCCGTTAAGTGTAAGGAAAAATTTTTAAACAGACTGTTACAGCCCTGTTCATTAACAGTTTTTTTTTAAAATTACATGTGTTAGACAATTTTTAAAATAAAAACCACTAATTTCACGCTAACACAGACCATGTCAACTGACGACGTACAACCAATCAAAAATCTACAAATCGAGTCAGCTAGTAATTACTTTCAATTCGTCAAAACGACAGAACATGCTCTGACCCCTACAAGAGAATCAGCGGGATCTGCAAGACTCACCCAACGAATCCCTTACTATACAACAGTTCCTGCCGAAGGAAAAGAAGTTATACCGACCGACCTGCATATTAAACTTCCGGATGTGTACTATGGCAGAATCGCTCCGATAATAAACTTGGCGTCGTCTCATCACTTAAGTAAGGGAGCGGGTGTCATTGATGCAGATTTTCGTGGTAATTTAAGTGTGTTACGGTTTAATCATTCAAAATATCCTTATAACATATCTCGTGGTGATACAATTGCAGCACAAATTTGTGAGAAAATATATTATCCGGAATTAGATTTGGTTGAGAGACTGGATGACACCACTTGGCGTGGTGCAAGAGGATTCGGATCCACGGGGCTAAACTAATTGTACATTGGATTTCTTAAAGTTTACTGATGTCTCCTTCAATCCAAAGAAAGCGTAAGCCAGTTTTGTGAAGAGCTAAATAATATTATAGGACAAGGTAATTGATATGATACAAATCGTGTTCAAAATACGAAATGGATGCAGTTCATGCATGACATTATTACAGACATGAACAATGATAAAGTTATGTGTGGCTGCTTCGGACTAAATCCCAGTTATGTAGCTGGTATTCTAAACACCGTAAAAGATATTCATTTTTAAATACTATGTGAGGGAAAGTTAAATTATACAAAATATATTACAAAATTTCTGGGCCGAAAAAACTACACAGTCAAATTTTTATCAAAAATCCATCTTACGTGTATTTTGGAAGAATATTTTCAGTTAAGTCTTGATGATGAGACAGTAACAATATCGTTTGAAGCAAAACAGTTTCCAATCCTACCATCGGAACTAATATTTGCAGAAACTTTATTGTCGAAAATTCAGATGTCTTCTCTGGCTTATAGAATAGTAAATTTCAATAAGCTGGAACTTACATAACTAATGAAGTATTGACGTCAAGACACGACTGTGTATTCGAACATTACACTTGTGAACTTGACTTGCCAAAAAAGCTGGCTGGCTGCAGACTGTATAAGCGATATTGTTCAATGTATCCTAAAAAGACTTGCCCTTTTTACATATTACACTGTACAAAACAATCTCATCGTCTATTTGGAGAAACTCAATGTCGCTGAAAATTATGCATGAAGGAGAGAACTGCAAGTTTAAAATCACAATGTATAGATCGACTAAACAGTTTTTTAATTAACCAAGGTGTAAAACAACACTAAAAATGGATGGCTAGCATTTATACATGTTTGTAAAAAAAACTAATTCAAGTAATAATGTATGTGTACAAACACAAAACATTGTTAAATATTTGTATGAATTTTTATTTTCCTGAGGTATTAATGATGAACAACGTTCAAAAGTGAATGGTTTGCATAAAACATTGTCGAATATTTGTGTAAAGTTTTATTTTCCTAACCAAGATATTAATGTTGAACAACATTGTACAGTGAATGGTTCGCATTACATCTTTGTAATTTATATTTCGGCTATTTATGTAAATGTACAAATACATATTGTGGAATATTAGTGTGACTTCGAAACAAAAAAAATAGAAATAATGTGTGAGTATGTGTGTGAATATTTATTTTTCCCTTGTATGAAGTAAGATCCCTTAAAACCTTTCAATTACGAAATTCAAAGTTAGCAAGAAGATTGCCATCATTTTGCAATATGGCAGACGTCGGATTATGGATGGGCCTTGTTTCACTACATGATGGTACAAAATGGCATAGTACAATATAAAGAGGCGGAGTCGCCTGACCGCCATTTTGTAATATGAAAGACTTAACGCTACAAAAGTTACGTATTGAATACAGATGGCTTAAAAAATTGCTAGAGGCGGGGTTTAGTTCTACTCTATACGGCTATGAAATTACGGCAACCATATTGCTCAGGTTCAATTACGCATAATAATGAAGCAGTACAATGTAAAGAGGCGGAATTTAAAACGCATTCGCAAGTTGTCTGGATCGTACCTACTAATGTAGCTCATTCACGCCTTACGCTTCATAATACTACTCATTGATGTAGGTTACGATATACGGATAAATAATGTCACGTGACCATCGCGTTGAGTTAGGTAAGTTACCAGTGGCGCTGGGGTGGCGATGGAGGAACTACTACAAAAAATTACGCCGGCAATGTACAAAATTATACGGCGGCAATGAAACAAACTGTTGTGCGGCAATTTACCAAACTGTACGGCGGCAATTGGCGTAGGGGCGTGTTGGCACCCTGACAAAATACCCTCGAAAAAGTCGAAAGCCCAAAACTCCCCAGACAGTTTGGAATACTACTTAGGTAATTTGCTGTTCTCAGTTGCCACCATAAGAAATCTTCCCGCGGATTCCACGATTTTATGTACTTCAGATTGTCCAACTGATTTTCAATCTTCCCGTTTAAGCTGCCCCCTCTTCGTTCCACACAAACACAATGTAACTCTGCTGTAAAACTGATGTGTCTGCAGTGTCATCTCCGCTTGGTCGGAACAGTTAAATCGGCCATCTTGTACCCTCGTGTAAATTTCCCAGTAATAAGTTCTCCGTTTGCAAATCGTCCGTCTGAGGCAGAGGATCACTGAAAGTGTTGCGGGCGACATCCAGCGTTGTGCGTGGCATCCAGACGACGAGATATCTTGCTGGCGCGAAATGTCTGTGTGCGACGGTCCACACACACAGGACAGTGTGCAACTGGTCTGTGGTCAGCATGCTGTCTGTCAGTCTACGGCATCTTGAGTGACGGCACTCAGCAGCAGCAGCAGCATGCTGACAGCCATGTCGGCTGCTGTCATCTGCAACTAGAAGTGCATTAGCATGTACAAGAGCCACCGATTCATCTGACTTATTTTCTTAATAATGCTTTGATTTTTAAACCGAATCATAGTTTATTGGAACGTGACCCTGTGCATTTTTACAACAGTCGTAGGAATGATCTGTATAAATCTTCATTTTTTCTCTCCCAATGTAGGAAGTAGTATATTTCATCGCCAGTGACGTTAAATGTCAGCAAGTTTGTACGGCGTCACAACCACCAAATGATAGCCGTCACAGTGAACGGCAGCAGAAACCCGAATATGTAGCTGCTGTGATTTACGGAATGTAACTGTATTTAACGCAGTTAGTTTAATATTTAAAAGCATTTCCTTGCTTGTAAACATTCAAAATTTAAATCTTAGCACCAATTGTGCTTTAGTGACGTGTGATTTGAAGTAATTTTTGGTAGCGTTTCGCGAAAATAATGACCTTCTCTATGCAGTCCGCAGTATCACTCTTCTGCAGCAAGCTACTTAATTGCATTGCTGCAGCAGCTACCTGCTCTGTGCTGTGTATCGCATTTTGCTGCCGTCTGTTCTACATTCACACAGCACCGTGCAGTTGCGCTGCTTACCGAAATCATTAATCTGATTGTTCTGTGTAGGTCACCAGACCACGTGGTGTTTTGGTTATTCCGTCTGCGACCCTTATATTATAATTATCGAATTTTTCACTTCTCAGCTTTGCCTGGGAAATATTCAAATATCCTGGAATGCTGTAATCAACAGGATTAGGCTCGGTGGTCTTATTTGTAGATTAACACGTTCCTTACAATTGAATATTTGCAAAGAATTACAGATTTTAGCAGCTGTAAATATGTATTTGGGTGCCGTTTAAGACTTGATAGACTTTGTGAGAGTGACTTTGGTATTACTACCGTACGTGATATTTCTATCGGTATCAACTATGATTACTGTTCCGTTTCACGTCATAGACCGAACGACACACTTGGTCTCCCTTTCTGTTCTCACCTTGCCTCTCTGTCTCGGCTGCTTGTACGGTGTAACTGACGGTTCCCTTCGGTATGTCTTCCTCCACCCGCTGTATCTGTTCACTTTAGTTCAAATTATCTTGAAATTTACCCAAATTTCAATGTATATATATACATATATTTCACGTCATATTAATTTCATTTCTGTCGGCTGTACATGATTTTTTGTCCCTACACAAGGACTCATTATTAAATTTTAAAAAATTAATTATATCTTGAGAAGGTACCAATTTCAAG
>Ga0123357_10011071_pt1 | contig 11537 bp, 5 predicted proteins | sample TergutEmb28metaG_FD_89873 | JGI IMG/M metagenome (GOLD analysis project Ga0123357, IMG submission 89873) | Embiratermes neotenicus P4 segment gut microbial communities from Petit-Saut dam, French Guiana - Emb289 P4 | ecosystem: Host-associated > Arthropoda: Insects > Digestive system > Gut ...
AAATAACTACGAATTAGTCGCAAGCTCCTGAAGATGGACGTATTGACGTCCGAAACATGTTGAGCACTGAATAAATAATAATAAAACAAGTGGCATCAAGTTGGTTTCTCTTTACTCAACTATTAACAATTATCCTGAAGTGTTTGCCAGTGTTTTTAATTAGTTTATTACTGATTAGCATTATGAAAGCACAACAAAAAGTGCACCTTATAGATCATCTGGTCTATCGACCAAACCTTATAATTACTTTGTATTTCATGAGATTTTATTAAGTACTGAAGAGGAGATTGAGCTTACTATAACATGAGGCATGAAGATGGGAAATTATGACTCAAATGATATTTGAAGCACTGAACACAGTGTATTTATCTTGTTGAATGCACAACAAATTCAGAAACTAAGACACCAGCTTTAATTATACAAATACTGGACATACATTTGTGTATCATGAGACACATTTCATCATTTTCACAAAACCCAGCTTTAAAAAACTAAATATTTACCAGTACAAGGTATGTTAATAATTTAACATAATTATAGTTAAAGTTGTAGTAATCTGTCAGAAAATAAGAGGAACAAATACAAATGTTCGGTCATCTACAAAGACTGAGTACAACAAAGGCAACAAGGACACTATAATTAAAATTTATGGAAAGAACTTTATGCAAACCCAGAATGAGATGGTACAGTCTGGTACCAGAAGACATCACAGAAAAAGAAAATGACTGTGAAGCAGTTTTAAGGTTGGACATCCCTGTTGTGTTTAAATGGAATGAGTGAATGAATGAATGAATGAATGAATGAATATGGAGCACAGTGAAATGTCAGTTGACAGATGGAAGCCGAAATGCTAGGATGACAACCTGTGCCAGTAGCACTCTGCCCACCACAAATCCCACATGCAGTACAACAGAAAAGCCGGGATAGTTTTCATCCAATGCATCTACAGCAAAAATGCTGCTCAATGGAGATATCATATATCAATCAAACTGTAAACGTCTTCAGACATTTACAGACATTACAAGCATGATATTAATGTCAAATGAGCTACAGCAAGAAGACAGCAGCTTCATGTAAGGCTTGACTAGAGAATTTCATCAATGTAAATTGGTGTTTCTTAACCTTCAGTCGACATAACCTTCGGTCAACATAACCTTCAGTCGACATAACCTTCAGTCGACATAACCTTCGGTCGACATAACCTTCGGTCGACATAACCTTCGGTCGACATAACCTTCAGTCGACATAACCTTCGGTCGACACAACCTTCGGTCGACATAACCCTCAGACTGAACTATCATCTCCAACATGATGTTATCCCCGTATCTATGACTGTACACTTCATGTCCTTCAAGGTAAGTTTTTTTAGCATCTTTTCCAACTTCTATAATTTGCATATCCACCTCCATTGGTACTAATGTGCAAACTATATAATTAGCCACAAGCAATTTTTCATTGCACATAAAATTTTCTGAGGATAGTCAAAGTCAAACTGAAACATGTCAGAAGGCTTTTGTGAATGAACACAACTCTGTTAATAGTTTTATGTTCCTGCGACCGATCATCGTGAGTAAAGCGTGGAGAAAGAATACCAACAAGATGCAACAATACAGATGTTTAATATTGACTACTGTCTCGACATGTTTCGGGCATCTGTATGCCCATCATCAGGAGAAAAAGACCACGTGTTACTGCATATGGGGTTGTTTGCTGGTAGTGTTGGATGTGGCTGGTTGCGGTACTGTGGTGCTACATTGTAGGGTGTGAGCACTGTGAAGGTTGCTGCTTGAGCAGCAACCTTCACAGTGCTCACACCCTACAATGTAGCGTGCTCACACCCTACAATGTAGCGTGCTCACACCCTACAATGTAGCACCACAGTACCACAACCAGCCACATCCAACACTACCAGCAAACAACCCCATATGCAGTAACGTGGTCTTTTTCTCATGATGATGGGCATAAAGATGCCCGAAACATGTCGAGACAGTAGTCAATACTAAACATCTGAATTGACAATAAACATCTGTATTGTTGCATCTTGTTGGTATTCTTCCTCCACACTTTGTTAATAGCTGTATGTATATGTATATTATGCTGTTTGTTTCAATGTTCTTAAAAATCTGGAACATAATAAATTACAAGTATATTTAAAACATGCTTTTGTGTATTATCAACATGACAAGACGCAGTCTTGTTTAATTTTAAACGAACTACTTATGCAATGCAAAGAAAAACTGTGTACAAGAAACCTGTCATGAGGTTTTTTAATGCCCTTTGAAATTATGCTACATAATGTATAGAATACTACTCACAATCCCCCATATGAGATTTAATGTAGCCCTGATTCAAAAGTAGGGACGCAGACACAATGTGTGAAAACACACAGTTAAAACTGAAATGAAATTATAAACCAACAGGAAATATGGTTTAAGGAAGACCAAAAAAATGATGGGCAAATGACAATAAAGCTGCTACACTCACCAAGCAGTCCATACCATCAATGCAAAAACAAAATTCAAGTCTTATTCACACAACAGTGTGCTGTAAACACGTCAACCAATACGAAGTACACTTTTATACATCATATGCACAATGTGGATGAAAGTAACATGAAGTGATCATGTTATGCCTGTCATGTCCATCACCAGTTCAATATAGCATCTGCTGTACAACAAACTGAAATAAATCACACTTCTTATTGTCTAAAAAAAAGGGCTAAACATAAAAAAGTAAAGATAAAAGTCTTTGGGGACATGATATGATATTGTGTCAATCAGTAAACAGTTACTGATGTTTGTCAGAAGCTGGCTGCATCATCTGCCTGCTCTACAGACCCACAAAAGATGCACGCAGCAACCTCCTCTGAGACACTGAGAGGTCCTTATTTACTCATCCACACAGTGTCACATCAAAGACCTGAATTTTTATCAACACTGTCATGAGCAACTCAAACCTCACAACAGGCCTTCCAACTGAAATGTTCAACATAATGTATATTCAACAAAAAAATATATATAAAACAATAATTTCTTATGTTCTGTTATGCCACCAATTTTGCAAAAAGATGTGCATCTCGTGTAAATTAAGATAAATACTGATGCAAGACACAAAATTATAACTCCACACAGAATATGTGAACTTGTAACTGGAGCACACCTTTCCAACTGTCAGGTACAACAATGATGGGCTGACACTCCCCCGCATTCACAGACAAGCTGTAATGACACCAAAGGTCCCAGGAGGTAGACATTAACATTGAAGGGGTCTCTTTCAAGTTGTCCACACCGTGAGTGAAGAAATAATCCTAGTATTGACATTTTTGGAGTGCACTGTGTCTTACTTTGTCTCTGCCTGCAGTTCCAGCCACATACCAAGTACTAACGATGAAAACAGGTAGCATGTGTGCATCAGGTGTTACAGAACAAGAACAATGACAACACAAAAGGTGTCTGAACTGTCAGCAAAACTGAAGATGGCAAGAATGAGATGAAATATGGTGACAGAAAGATGGCACATGGGTTTCAATACAACAAAATAAATCAAAACAAAACAAAACAAAAAATGAGACACTGCTATAACCATGCAGTCACATATCTGGGATCAAGAAATAATCACAGTTTCCATATCATTCTGTTCCGCAAAAATGAATATTACTTCAAAACGTCACACTTCTCTCTCTTCATTCAGCACACTGAACACAGCATCAGCATGCACTGCCACCTAATTTCGTCCAGAGGAACCTTTCTGGGCTATAGCACTCTCAAATCCAAGATCTCTCTGGCCCCACAAAATTATCTTCCTTCCTAACCCTTCTACTAGAAACATTCTGATGTGGAGAACCACTCACATTTGTTCAGTGCCTCTCAACAACAGCTCAGTATATTCTGCCTCCACCTCGTACGGCCTCCACATTCCCGGTGCTCTTCTATCAACACCTTGGAATTCCCTCCCCTTCTTCGATTTATGTGAATGGCCTGGCGACTTGACGAGATTGAAGAGTCCAACGCGCTCCATCAGAATCAACAGCAAGTAACCTTTACCAGTGGGCTTTGTGTCCACAGGGATTGCTCTCAGTGGAAAGAAAGGATAACCCATATTGTTTGCATTGGTGGGTTTACTAAGTGCCATAATGGGATTGAAACGGGAGTAGAACATTTCGGTGACCAGCACCACTCTCCTGACTTGCGGGATCTTCCTCAATTCCTTCATTGCCTTGGCACCTGGAACATACCACAAAAGTTCTCATCTCTGTACACTATAGGATAGTACAACAGCTTCGATTATTTGTTTACGAAGTTACCTCTGATGTGAATCAACCAAAAATGTGTTGGAAATAACACTGTAAACACAAAAATGGAGGTTTCATACAATCCTCTAGTGTACACATTCAGTGTTGTACTCACAATTATGATTATTATTATTACTGTTCTTGTTGTTTTGTTGTTGTTGTAAGCTGGTACAGAGCAAATATGCACAAAAGATACAAAAATGTGCCAACAACTGTACCACGTCTTCCCGCCTGCCCGCCCGCCCGCCTGTCCACATACAACTTGGAAAACCTCAATAGATTCTCATCAAACTTGACAACAGGATATTTTACTAAAAATCTGTTCACTCTCCAACTTCATGTAACCCATCTGAGGTGGCTGCTAAGCATATGTCTTCGACTGAAGGTGCTGTCCATGGCCAGGTACAGTTTCCGTAGCCACTGACCTGGCAGGCTACTGGTCACACTAAATTCTATTTTTACATTTTTTCTGTGTCAAATTACATACATGAGGTCACACCAATACGTAGCAATTTTCTAATTTTCAAGATGGGTGCCATACTGCTACATAATTCATTTTGTGTACCTTTCTTTGAGGATTTAATTTTTAAAGTCAAAGATATCATCACATACACTCTTAATATGCTGCCAACTGATGTATCTAAAGTTTAATGCCAGTTGCACATCATTTGCCAGTGATATCTGGAACAAATTTAGCAATTGTGCTTACAAAAAATGATGGTAAATTCTATGTTTATTGGACCGCGCATCATTGTGATAGTTGAAGAATAAAACACCAACTTGATGTCACTTGCTATTTTATTTCACTTCTTATGTGCTCAACGTGTTTCAGACATTAATATATCCATCATCAGGAGCTTGCGACTATTCTGTTGAATTACCGCATTGGTCGTATTGTTCTTGGTTCGATGTGTGTCGCACGCTCCTGATGATGGATATATTAATGTATGAAATATGTTGAGCACATAAGAAGTTATTCTTCAACTACGGTAAATTCTAATTTAAAGACATTTCCATTTGAGGTACTTTGCAAAATAAAAAAATCTGTATATTGCCCATTAAGGCTTCGGCTCCATTCACTGTCCAAATTTAGTAATTCTCAATTTACATACATTTTTTTTTGTTCTGCATATTATTTACCGCTTCAGTGCCATAATATGTACATACAAACGCTAATTTAATGTTCAGAATTTCATCTTGAAATGTCAAAATCTCGTGTGTCCAGTAATGCAACTGTGATTTATTACTTGTTATACAGTTACCATTTCACAAGTTTCCAATTGAAAAGGTTCTCTGGAATGACCCCAAAAAAAAAAAATGATCATAAGGAAAGACTGGATTAATCTGGCTGAAGACAAATGGTGGGCTCTTGTGAACAATGTTAACGAATGCCAGGAATTTGTTTACTAGCAGTGCAAGTAGTGGCATTTCAAGAACTCTGCTCCACATAGTCAGTTACCAGTCAAGCATGAATGTAACAACCAACTCACATGTAGAGAAGTGGTTGGAAGTGCCTATCACAATGGCACAAGCCTTCGTGCAGGTTATTTTGGTAGCAATTACAGGGAGCAGCTCATCAGGCTTGCCACCAAAATATTGGCAGCCTGTTATTCCATTAATTTCTGCATGCTTCTTGGCCTCTACAATAAAATGATCTTCATCCACACTCAGGACTTCTCCAGCCATCTGCAATAGAATGTTTGCTGTGTTACAATTACCACACTCATGCACATGTAACTGTGCATGGAAAAAGTGACAGATTCCCATGAAAAATTACACTGAGGTCACAAAAAAGAGTGCCTGCTGATAAACCCCTTCAACATCTAGCTCAAGTTGTTATGCCTGCATTCCAGCGACCATAGTTAGGTGACTATAAGACATGAACATATTTCCTCATTCATGACCTCAAACTCTGGGCTGCATTTCACACAGAAGGTAAATACTTTGGCAACAAAGTCAACTACAGTTGACGCACAGTGTGAAGCTGAGAAATCAGATACCCACTAAAGCTGTTGGCCAAGAATGTGCACAGCAATGGGCACCCATTTAAAACTGGTCTTTTGCAGAGTACACTGGGCAGTTACTGGGACTACTTAGCATTCAACATATTCTGCACAGGCATTTCTTGAACAATGAAGATTGTGCAGAGGAACTGACTTATACCCAAGTAATGACACCATGTCAGTGTATAACCTGACAGCTGTACAGTCACCATGCTTGTAATGATGACCATGTAGAAACCTTTGTTAGCAACAAGCACTTTGGGCTAGCTGAACTACACCAGAGTGGCTGAACAGATTATATCTGGTCAGGGAAAGTAAGAAGTCTAGAGTTCTGTCTTTCCCCACACACCAGACACCATTCCACAGCCCCATGATAGTATAATGCTGTGCCATGAGATAACAATTCTTGGTCCACTTCCCGTTTTAAGAAAACAGAGCACACATCCAATATGTGTGTGTGTGTCTAATTTCAAACTAGGTTGCTTTACTGGTTTCCACAAAAACTACTATCAACCTCATACCATTACAGTCCACCCCATAGCCAAATACAATCAGACATATGAACATGGTCAATGCATAAGCCTGTGTGGTGACAGTGACACCAGTACCATTTACTGTGGGTCCTGAATCATGTAATGAAATACACAGTTAAACAATAAAATTCCAGGACTCAGTCTACAAGAATATAAACACTGAATAATATGAAAACCAGTTTACAGTGACACATCGCTTAATGACGGGGAGACGTTCTGAGAAATGCATCATTAGGCGACTTTGTCATCGTACAAACATCATAGAGTGTACTACACAAACCTAGATAGTATAGCCTACTACACACCTAGGCTATATGGAATAGCCTATTGCTCCTAGGCTACAAGCCTGTACAGCATGTTACCGTACTGAATACTGTAAGCAATTGTAACACAATGGTATTATTATAATCTTATGGGACCACCGATGTATGTGTCGTCCGTCACTGACTGAAACGTCGTTATGTGGAGCATGACTGTATTTTCCCTCACAGTAATCTCTCCTGACTGCAGCACAATTTGTACATCCTTCAAAAACTTGCACAAAAGTGACCAAAGGCATCCAAATGAACCACATTTCAATTAGCAGTTACATTTTTCTTTCTAACCTCATTGTCCTGAATCCTTCCTCTGAGGGCAGTTCCCATTTTAAAAGACAGGAAATTGGCTGGTGCAAGGCCAGTTGAATAAGGTGGGAAGTTGATATCCACCATGCCACAGTTCACCGGGAAGCACTTCACTATCATGACAGGTTGAGATTATGCACAGGACTGTGTAGAACAAGCCTTACATACATCTTCACGCACATTCAGATAGTACTGTCTCACAGCTAATGTGCCGTCCATCCTCCATCAATTTAAGCATCATCTGAGACTCCAGCCACAGTTTAGCAACTGTTTCTAGATTTCAAGCAACTGAGAGGTCCTCACACCCCTCTGCTGAACCTCTTAAACAATTTGAAGACACACATACAACATGCAGCTTTACTTCCAGAGCAATTAGGCATTATGTGTGTTGTAGCTGCTTATCCAAAGTTGGAAACAAAGCTTGTTCATAGGATGGCAACAAAGATGAACACACAACTTACAGGTGAGGTTGCTTTGGAAGGACAGATTGAGCTAACACATTCCTTCCCCAGCCTCTGCAGTCGTAACATGAAAAGAAACCTCCTTGGTTTCATGATGTCAGTCCCCAAACTTTACTGTGGCAACAATTATCAGATAAAATATGGACCCTTTATTTTATACTGAAATTATGATCTCAAATTAGAACTGTTTAATTTAAATGTGATGTTTCAGGGCATGATGCTAGGTAAATTCATCTCCTTTGGGTCAAAACACACAGAACATTTTTGACCCCAAGTCTCAAATCTGCCAATAAGGAGCCTCACACATCAGTACTACTGCTGCAGCACTCAGAAACACAGGCATTCTTGCCACATTACTACTACTACAGCAGCATGTACCAGGTAAAGGGAAAGTTTGCCTCTCCAGGCCTTGAAAGTATATTGGTCTAGTAGAACAGCTCCACTTATTCTTAACCTCAGTACTGTATGGTGAGTGCTCAGCTTCATGACTCAGCTATTTTACACTTGGGAAACAAGGCCCCCCAAGAGGTTGGGTGTGCCCCTCAGCCAGTCTGGAAGTTTTACAGAAAAAACCCTGGCCCCTGCCAGGAACCAACACCCTAATCATATAGCTAGATGATAGGCCTAGTCACACTACCAACTTAGCACTCCCAGCTCCACTAAAGAAGCAATTAACAATGAAAATGTTCATGAACCACGTTACAAATGGCAAAACTAACCGGACTTAGCCCACAGCCCATCCTTACCTTTGACAAATACAGTCCAATCAGTCCAAACCCACAGCCCACCTCCAACACACTAATTTTCTTTGTAGGTGCCAGTAGCTCTGCAATGCCTCTACAGACCATCTTGGCTGCATGAATGTTATTCCAGAAGTGCATGGATGGCACAAGGTGGAACTTCAAGTCCAGAACAACCTCTTCAATGTAGGGTGACCCCACTGACAGTGTCAGCTGCTGCGGTTTGTAAACAGGACTGTAGGGATTCACAATATGAGTTTCATTTCCGGCAAAAATATGTAACTTAACTATAGCAAAACCTCAGTTTGAGCACAACAGGGCAACAAGATGTGCCAGTAAATTGATTTTGCCAACTGTCATATTAGTGACTGAGGAAAAAGCAATTTTAATGTGTGCTATGATGAACAAATATAACATATTTAGAAAATATTGTAAACAATAAAAATGCAGCACAATGTTTATTGCCTCTCGGGTGTTCTAGGAGCTGACACGTCATTAACTTCCTGCTCTGTGACATCAACAATATCAAATTTGTATATCTATTAATACCCTGCATATGTCGGAACTGTGGCCCCTAAAATCATAACACCGTGTAGTGAAAAGAAAAAGAAATGCATTAACCATTGCTCAGAAAATTGAAATGATCACAGAAAGAGAGGTGTCTGAACGTGCTACGAAGTCTCCCCTTGAAATATACACCACAACAGCAAACTTGCCACTAAACAATGTGCTGGATAAATGGAATCTCCTGTACACATGTCTTGTGCCAGTGCCTCAGTTCTCTCAAACCTGACATTACCGGTTCTAACACCAGCGACATCTGGTGCAAACAATGTGCTGCAGGTCCACCGGCCCCTCCACTGCATAATTTCAACCTTCTGGAAATTATACAGTATAAAATTCATACGCACAATGCAGATAAGAACCTAATCTTAACTTAAATTTATGGCAGAAACAGAAACGTTTAAAGCTGTTCCTATGCATGCCATGCAGACATACTGAGGGAGAGGAGATATAACTCTGCTCTTAAACTCGGCATTACATTAACCATTTGACGTCTAACGACCACTATAGTGGTCATACTGCACCGCTAACCTCTAAACGTTGCATTTATATATTTATTCAACAAATACAGGTACTGAATATTTTAAACACGGTATATACTCTCCATTTTTTCCTCTTCAAAATGCAGTTTGCTTCATAAATCTAACGTATTTGGTCCTGTTTTATTCACATTTTATATACAGGTGTGCTAAAATTAAAAAAATAATTCCGGCGCCAAAAGGTTAAGGAAAGACCCCCCGGACCCAATGAACAGGGCACTAAGTGCGCTACAGAGTCAGTCTAATGTACTGGAGACAAAGCAGAAACTGAATCCTGGATTGTCCAGCCCATAATCATAGCATAAGTCTGTATGGAAATTTACTGTTATATAAGAATAAATTTTATTCTTTCTAAACTTGAACTGTAATTTAATTTAAAAATAGATCATAGTGTAAGCATTTAAGTAATATGCCCACAGGCCTGTATTTTGTCTCAAAATATTTTTCCTTCACTTCTACCAAACCCCTCACTTGGAGTGACACTCATTTATGATAACAATTTATTTGGTCCCTTTCATGATATTATAACTGAATTTGACTGTATTTGCCATCAACTGCAAGAACTTATACAGCCTGTGTCACCCAACATGTTTCAGCCCTTATAAATGCCACCAAAGAGGCACAAGGGCCATAACACACTGAGCAACATAAAATATGTATTTTCTTACATTTAATGGTAGTTACACTGGGCACCCTAAACATATTTGACCAAAAGAATGAAATGCCTAATTGTGATTATGATCACTTTCATTCAGTTTTTCATTTCCAACAGTTGGCAACACTATGGCCACACTAGCTCCTGTTTCTATCAACTACTGTGCACTCGTCACTTTCCGTCGCTGCTACTGCATTATAAACAGTGCCTCCCTGAAATGTACTAGCTAGGTACAGTGTCTTCCAGGTCAGCTGCACTTGTGATCACAAATTTCTGGTTTCTTTATAACAGATAAAGTTATTTCAGTGCAGGCTGCGCAATCTAGACATGAGGCAGCAACTCACATGTGTGTGACTTTGGTGTAAATTGAGATAATTTGACACTTCTTTGCCTCTTCACTTTCAAAGAAGACTTTTAACTCTTCGTCCAGACGCTTCATCCTTGTTTCGGCCGTCTCTTGTGGACTCTGAACGTACACCATGAACATCAGATCTTGCGTTTGATTGGTGTGTATAACCAGCTCATGCCAGAACTTATATTGCACTACGCCATCTGCATCCGACACCCGTTCCCAGCCCTGAATTGCATCTTCAAACACCTGTCAAAATAAGTGATTTGAAATCTTCACCAGATTCAACATAATAACATAATTTTTTCTTAACTCAACATCTCAAAACTTTGGGCACTACTTTATAAACACTGACAATGTTAAATATATTCTGTGTGGGTTTTTACTGAAAACTGAAGGTTGTAAAAGGAGATTATAATATAGATACAGAGTCACATATTACAAGGGCTCATTTCAACTATATAGTCATTGCATGTTTGGGTAAATACAGAATTAAAATCACAGTCATCTAAAATGTTCTGCTCAGTTGGGTAAAAAAGGCACCAATACTTTAGATAAACCCACTACCTCCAACTTGAGAGTACAGACTGATGAAGACCTTTCCCCCAAATATGAATAAAACCTTATGTTTACTGGACCGCGCATCATTATGATAGTTGAAGAATAAAAGACCAACTTGATGTCACTTGCTATTTTATTTCACTTCTTATGTGCTCAACATGTTTTGGACATTAATATATCCATCATCAGGAGCTTGCAACTATTCTGTTGAATTACCA
>Ga0123357_10011072_pt1 | contig 11536 bp, 9 predicted proteins | sample TergutEmb28metaG_FD_89873 | JGI IMG/M metagenome (GOLD analysis project Ga0123357, IMG submission 89873) | Embiratermes neotenicus P4 segment gut microbial communities from Petit-Saut dam, French Guiana - Emb289 P4 | ecosystem: Host-associated > Arthropoda: Insects > Digestive system > Gut ...
AGATCTGACTCACGCGGATCCTGCGGCAGGTAGCCTATGCGACCGCCTCGGCGCACCGTGCCGGCAGCCGGTAGTGCCTCACCCGCCAAGATGCGCATGGTGGTTGTCTTGCCAGCTCCGTTACGTCCAACCATGCCGATTTTGTCACCAGCATTAACTTGAAAAGTCGCGTTGCTCAACAAAAGACGTGGCCCAGCACGCACCTCAAGATCGTGAACGCTCAACACGGCGGCGCGCGCAACCTTTCTCTTTTGCACCTACAAGGGCGCTGAATACATCATTCTGTACTAATCAGTGCAGAAACACGAGGAGCAAACCGCATGGCCGACGCGGTTTGGTTTATCTCCGTCAATTGGCAGTTTCCTACAAGACGGAATCAGTGGCGTCGGCCCAAAGACGAGCCTCAGCGTCGGCATCCCGCTTTGCCTGCAACGCAGACAGCCCAAGGATAGCGGCAATGATGGCAAGAACGAACAAGAGCTTCTTCATGGTTACACCCTATCAAGCATCGAGTGCCGATGAATCAACAACGTCTCGCAAGTCGCGTATGACCTCGCCGACAACGGTGCTGACCACAGCAGGACTGTAGCCTTTGCGGGCCAAAGCGCCAGCCAGACGACGCGAAATCGTCCTTGAGTCTAGATCTGCTAGACGCCGCAGCTTCTGAGCCACCACTTGACGCGCGCCCGCCAAATCGGCTTCGTCATCAAGCGTTGCCGTCGCCGCATCTACGACATCACCGGACAATCCGCGTCGACGCATATCAAGAACCACCGCTTGGCGCGACTGCAGCCGCACGCCATGGCGCGTCTCAACAAGCGCTTGGGCATAGGCTGCGTCATCAAGCAAACCAACCCGCGTCAAGCGAGCTAGCACATCGTCCACGACTTCCGCATCAGCGCCCTTACGCAGCAGCACGGCCTTAAGCTCCGTGGTGCCATACGCGCGTCGATCCAGACACCGCAGAGCCATTTCACGCACAACATCAACCGGGTCGCGCGGGGACGGAGTGGCTACTTCCCCGCCCCGCGCGCCGGCTGCTTGAGTGGACACCACTAGAAGTCAATCTCGCCGGTGACGGGATCCACACCATCCGGCACAGCAGGGGCTGGCTCGCCAACACCGATGGCATGCCGAATCTTCGTGTCAAGCTCATCAGCAATCTGCGGATTAGCGATCAGGAAGTTGCGAGCATTTTCTTTGCCTTGCCCCAGTTGCGTGTCGCCATAAGTGAACCATGCACCAGCCTTGCGGATAAGGCCACAGTCAACGCCCATGTCAAGCAGGCTTCCCTCACGTGAGATGCCCTTGCCATAGAGAATGTCGAATTCTGCAGCCTTGAAGGGCGGCGCAACCTTGTTTTTGACCACCTTGACCTTTGTGCGGTTACCAACCATCTCGTTGCCGTCCTTGAGAGTCTCAATGCGGCGCACGTCCAAGCGCACAGACGAGTAGAACTTGAGCGCCCGGCCGCCGGTGGTGGTCTCAGGCGAACCGAACATGACGCCGATCTTCTCGCGCAACTGGTTAATGAAAATGGCGGTCGTGTTTGCCTGCTTAAGTGCGCCTGTCATCTTGCGCAGCGCCTGGCTCATGAGCCTGGCTTGCAGACCGACGTGGTTGTCGCCCATCTCGCCTTCGATTTCGGCCCGCGGCGTCAACGCCGCCACCGAATCGATGACAACAAGCGCCAACGCGCCAGAACGCACCAGCGTATCTGCTATTTCAAGCGCCTGTTCGCCGTTGTCTGGCTGGCTGACAAGCAGCGAGTCTGTGTCAACACCAAGAGCCTTGGCATAGGCCGGGTCAAGGGCATGTTCTGCGTCAATGAATGCGCAAATCCCGCCCAGCTTCTGTGCGTTGGCGATGGCGTGAAGTGCCACCGTCGTCTTGCCTGATGATTCAGGCCCGTAGATCTCGACGATACGCCCGCGCGGCAAGCCGCCAACGCCAAGTGCAATATCGAGCGCCACGGAGCCCGTCGGAATGACATCAATCGGCTGAATGGACTGGTCACCCAGCCGCATGATCGAACCTTTGCCATATTGTTTGTCGATTTGGGCGAGCGCCGCAGTTAATGCCTTCTCGCGGTCCGTCACAGCCATGGTATGTATGCCTCTCTATTCGCAGGTCGTCCTGCATTGATCTTCATGCGGCCCCGCCGCCTGTCGGTGACGCCGTCTTCGCGTCACCAGATACTCTAGAAAAAACCACCGACATTTTGGCGATGTGACGTGAGTCTGTGGACGACGCTGCGAGCCGCACTCGATCTGTGGATAAGTGTATACGAACGTGTGTTCGAACTCATCCGACACGCCGCAACTTACGCAGATTCGTCAACGTTCATGAGCAGACAGCTCGAGCCATTGCCAAGCGGCCCGCCAGATGGTCTTGCACGGCACGCCGGCTTTGAGCGCCTCAACAACAGTGCGTGACCCCAGCTCCGGCAGCGCCGTCTGCTCGGCCCATGTCGAAACATAGGCCGAGCCAACAGCGGCCGTCAACCTGGCCCACAACTCTGTCTCGCGCATGCCCCAACCATACGGCATACCTAAGGCAGCACTGATTCCCTAACTTTGTCAGTGGCAAGCGTCATGATGGATACCATGACAGCCACACCAGATGACGCCGCCGCACCGCAGCCCTTTGCGCCAGACCCATGGCGTCATTTCGGCGTGGCCACCGCCACATGGTTTCAGCGCAATTTCGCAGCGCCCACGCCAGCCCAGATCGCCACATGGGACGCCCTGGCGGCCAGCTGGCGCCAAGACAGCGCCACGGACGCCGAGGCTGCCCGACACGCCCTTGTGATCGCGCCAACAGGCAGCGGCAAAACGTTGGCCGCCTTCTTGATGAGCCTTGATCGTTTGTCCCGCACCGCACCAACGGGCAAAGTGCGGGTGTTGTACGTGTCGCCGCTCAAGGCGCTGGCTGTCGACATTGAAAACAACTTGCGCCACCCACTGGCTGGCATCCAACAGACGGCGCACAGCCTGGGCCTGCCCGCGCCAAAGGTCAATGTTGCGGTTCGCACCGGCGACACCACGCCAAGCGAACGGCGTCGCCTGATAACACACCCACCGGACATCTTGATCACAACGCCGGAATCGCTGTTTTTGATGCTCTCAAGCAGTGCCGCAGACAGCCTTGACGCCGTCGAAACTGTAATCGTTGACGAGATCCATTCGCTTGCCGGCACCAAACGTGGCGCCCACCTGGCCGTCAGCCTTGAGCGTCTTGATCATCTGAGCCGCCGAGCCAACGCCATGCAACGCATCGGCTTGTCCGCGACCGTTCGTCCACCGCAGGCGGTGGCTGATTTCCTAGCCGGGCCGGGTCGTCCAGTTGCCGTCATCGATCCACCTATGCCCAAGCAATGGACGCTTGACGTGCGTGTGCCCGTCGACGACATGACAAATATGGGCGCACCACCTGGCCCGTCCACCGAAGACGATGCGCCAAACTATTCCATTTGGCCCCACATCGAAGAGGCCATTCTCGACCTAATCTTGGCGCACCGGTCGACGATCTGCTTCGTCAACTCGCGCATGGTGGCTGAGCGTTTGACCGCGCATCTCAACCAGCGATCGGCTGCCCGCCTTGGCCTGGCCCAAGACGTCACCGCCGCCATGCCAAACATTTACATCGGAACGCACCTTGTGGCGGCCTCGTACGACGAGCCAGACGCACCGCTGTTCGACCCAGCCGACGACAACCCCGTCGCAACGGCGGGGCCCATCGTGGCGCGCGCCCACCACGGTTCGCTCAGCAAAGAGCGCCGCGCCGTCATCGAAGCCGACCTAAAGCAGGGACGCTTGCCATGCGTCGTCGCCACCAGTTCACTTGAACTGGGCATCGACATGGGCTTCGTTGACTTGGTCATTCAAACGGGCTCGCCACCCAGTGTGGCCAGCGGCCTGCAGCGGGTTGGGCGTGCCGGGCACCACGTCGGTGTCGCATCAAAAGGCGTGGTCTTCCCGACGTCGCGAGCCGATCTGCTTGAGGCAACCGTCGTCGTGCAGCGCATGGGTGCCGGCCAGATCGAGGCCGTCACCAGCTTGTCAAACCCGCTGGACGTCTTGGCGCAGCACGTCGTGTCTATGTGCCTGGACGCTGCCCCGACGTCCCAAGACGTCTTCAACCTGGTGCGACGGGCGCAGCCTTTTGCCGCGCTGCCCCGGCCAGCCTTCGACGCGGTGCTCGAAATGCTGGCCGGACGTTACCCAAGCGAGGATTTCGCTGAGCTGCGTCCCCGCCTAACATGGGACCGCGCCACCGACCGTCTCAGCGCCCGTCCCGGGTCGCGTCAACTGGTCACCACAAGTGGGGGCACCATACCTGACCGCGGGCTATACGGCGTTTTTCTGATCGGCCAAGACGACAAGCGCCACGGCGGCCGCCGGGTGGGCGAGCTGGACGAAGAGATGGTGCACGAATCACGCATCGGCGATGTCATAACGCTTGGGTCAAGCTCGTGGCGTATTGACGAGATCACCCCACACCAGGTGCGTGTAACGCCGGCGCCCGGCGCGGCCGGCCGTCTGCCCTTTTGGCACGGTGACCAGCTGGGACGTCCCTTCGAGCTTGGAACCGCCATCGGTGCCTTCATTGAAAACACCAGTGCCGCGGCCCGGCCGGACGCCACCAATCAACTGCGTGACGCTGGTCTGGATCAGCGGGCCGCAGACAATCTGGTGCGCTACCTAAGTGATCAAAAACGGGCAACGGGCGTGTTACCAAGCGACAAAACCATTGTTTTTGAGCGTTGTCGCGATGAACTTGGCGACTGGCGGGTCTGTTTGCACGCACCTTTCGGCCTAGGGGTGTTGCGGCCGTGGATGATGGCCATCCAGCAGCGGTTGATCGACCGCTACGGGGTAGACGCGCGCATCATCGTCCACAACGATGGGGTCATCTGGCGTCTGCCGGCCAGCGATGGCGACCCACCCGGGGCTAACTTGCTGCTTTGCCCGCGTGACACTTTGGACCAGACAGTGACGCAAGCGCTGTTTGGTTCGTCGCTGTTCGCGGCGCATTTTCGCGAGTGCGCAGCCCGCGCTCTGCTGCTGCCACGCCGCAATCCTGGCGCGCGCACACCATTGTGGCAACAACGTCTGCGGGCCGCCCAACTGCTTGAGGTGGCCGCCAGCTACCAGAGCTTCCCCATCGTCATGGAGGCCATGCGCGAGTGTTTGGATGACGTGTTCGACATGCCGGCGCTGCGCCAACTGCTGGCCGACATTGCCGCCGGTCAGGTGCGGTTGGTCGAGGTTGAGACAGCCCAGCCGTCGCCGTTTGCCCATTCGTTGTTGTTCGGCTATGCCGGCGAGTTCATCTATGACGCCGATCAGCCGCTAGCTGAACGGGCCAGCGCTGCCTGGTCTATCGATTCAAGCCTTTTGGCGGGGTTGCTTGGTGACGCCCGTCCGTCCCAAGCGCTTGATCCGCAGGCCCTTAACGAAGTCGAAGCCGGGTTGCAGCGTCTGCGCCATCCAGCATCATCACCCGAGGCGCTGTGGGACATGCTGCGCCGTATCGGGCCACTGACTGCCGCGGAGTGTGCCGTACGCTGTGAAAACGCGGACGCCTGGCTGCAAGATCTGGCGGCGGCAAGACGCGTCGCCACCGTACATCTGGGGCAGACGGCCTGGGTTGTGGCTGGTGACGACGCACTGGTGGCATCCGCTGCTGCTGGTGATCACAGCGCCAGACAGCGACTGACGACACGCTGGTTGCGCTGCCATGTGGTAACAACGGCCCACGACCTAAGCGACCGTTACGGCTGGCCCCTTGACGACTGTCAAGCTCAGTTGGACGCTCTGGTGGCCGCCGGTCGCGTCCGCCAAGGCGTCTTTGATGACTCCAAGGAGCTGCCCCAGTACGGTTGGCCGGACGTCTTGCAGCAGGTGGCCCGTCGCCATGCGGCGTCCTTGCGCGCCGCCACGCGTCCCGTGTCGCCCGCCCACTTGGCCGGGTTTTTGGCCGACTGGCACGGCATTACAAAGCCCGAGGCTGGGTTCGACGCCGTCATACATGCAGTCGAGCAACTGGCCGGCTGGCCGCTGCCGGCGTCCATGCTTGAAACCTTGGTGTTGCCAGCCCGCGTTGCCGGTTACCAGCCGGCGATGCTTGATGAGGCGCTGACTACCGGGCAGGTTGTTTGGTGTGGGTCCGGACGCATCGGCGACCGCGACGGCTGGGTGACGCTCTGGCCGGCTGATGTTGTGTTGACGCAGCCAGCGACGGATTGGCTAGCCGACGACGCCGAAGCTGACGCCCTTTGGCGCCCTCTTGAAAATGGTGGCGCCTGGCGTCTTGCTGACCTTGGGGCAAACGCAACGCAGGCGGCCTTATGGCGGCTGGTTTGGGCGGGGCTGGCCACCAGTGACACCTTCGTGCCTGTCCGCGACATAGCCCAGGGGGCGCTGCGTCACCCGCGTCAACCAAACCCACGCCGGGTTGGTTTGTTGCGGGCGGCCCGGCCTTATGTGCCAGCACTGGCTGGACGCTGGTCGGCTGTCCGTCCCACCGTCACTGATGCGACGACCCGCTGGGCCCAAGCCGTGACGCTTGAGGCCGGCCGACACGGCATCGTGACGCGCAGCAGCGTGCTGGCAGAGCCCATGACGCCAAGCTACACCCCGGCCTACAAGGTGTTGACAGCCATGGAAGAACGCGGACTGGTGCGTCGCGGGTACTTCATTGAGGACGCCGGCGCCGCCCAGTTCGCCCTGCCGGGTGCCGTTGATCGTCTACGCAACCCACCAGACCATGAAACCGTGTTGCTGGCCGCCTGCGATCCGGCCAACCCATATGGCATGGTGGTTGACTGGCCCAGAACCAACGGGCACCGCCCAGCGCGGCGGGCCGGCGCCATGGTTGTGCTGCGCGACGGACGCCCCATCTGTTACCTGGAGCGCGGCGCGCACACGCTGGTGACCTTTGAACAGGCAACCAATGACGACCTGGCCGCCGGTCTGCAAACGATCGGCGCAGCTATCGACGCAGCCCACCTTGACCCAGTGGCACTAACTCGCATCGATCAGCGGGCAACATTCGATGACCCCACGAGAATCGACCTGCTGCGGGCAGCCCGATTCAGCCCTACACCTCAGGGGTTCACCCGGCGCGCAAACCCCTAGGCAACCATGACCGGCACGGACAGGCCCTGGGTGGCTTGTTCTGGTGCGGCGGCCACCCGGGCCGTCATCACGAGAACCTGCCACAGCGGCACATCCAAGGCGTCACATACCGATGCCAGCATTTCGGAGGAGATCTCTTTGCAACCCCGTTCGATCTCTGATAGATACCCTAAGCTCACATTGGCACCTTGCGACACCTCGCGCAAAGTCTTGTGTTGTTCCGTGCGCATGGCACGCAGCACGACACCCAAATGAACCCGGAAGAGCGGCGATGTTATGAGCGGTAACTTCATGCCGACCCCTTTCTGTATTCTTGCCCAACGTCCGCCGTGCGCGAAACATTCCCGCACAGCAACGTGAAATACTGAAGCATGATGGCTAGCCCCTTTGTACACATTGTGACGCTTGGCTGCGCCCGCAACGAAACCGACTCTGAACAGTTGGCAGGCCACCTGTTGGCCGACGGCATGACACTGACTGACGACCCTAGCCAAGCCGATGTTTTGCTTGTAAACACATGTGGTTTCATTGATGCTGCGAAGAAGGATTCCATAGACACTTTGCTGAGCCTGGCCGACGTGGCGGCGCTGCGTCCCCAAGCGAAAATTGTTGCCACCGGATGCATGGCGCAACGCTACGGCGCCGAGCTGGCCGACAGCCTGCCAGAGCTGGATGCGGTGCTTGGATTCGCCGACTACGCCGACATCGGCGCTCGTTTGCGCGATGTTTTGGACGGCAAGCGGCCCGTCCCACCAGTTCAGCGGGACGCCCGCCACGCCACCGCCGCACTGGCTGATGTGGACGATACGCCGTCGTCACCTCTGCAAACATTTCGACGAGCCCGTTTGGAGAGCGGCCCATACGCGCCGCTGAAAATCGCGTCCGGCTGTGACAGGCAGTGCGCCTTCTGCGCCATCCCAAGCTTTCGTGGCTCGTACCGGTCGCGTCCAGCAGACGACATCGTGGCCGAGGCGCGTTGGCTGGTGGCCAACGGGGTGCGCGAGATCATGCTGGTCAGCGAAAACTCGTCCAGCTACGGCAAAGACTTCGGCAACCGCCGCGCCCTCGAGTCGCTGCTTGGCCAGCTGAGTGACGTGGACGGCCTCGACTGGGTGCGGGTGTCGTACCTGCAGCCAGCCGAAATCACCCCAGGCCTGCTCGACGCCATGGCGAACACCGCCAACGTTGTGCCGTATTTCGATCTCAGTTTTCAGCACGCCAGCGGCGCCTTGCTGCGACGCATGCGCCGCTTCGGTGACGCGTCATCGTTCCTTGACCTGCTGGCTCAGGTGCGCGACCGCTGCCCCACTGCCGGCGTGCGCACCAGCGTCATCGTGGGTTTCCCCGGCGAGACAAACGACGACATCGCCGTCCTGCACGACTTTCTTGGTGCCAGCAGAGCCGATGCCATCGGCGTCTTCGCCTATTCAGACGAGGAAGGCACCGAAGCGTATGGTTTGGACAACCACCTACCTGACGACGTGATCGCCGAACGGGCCGATGACACACGCGACCTAGCCACCTGGCTGACCGAAACGCGAGCCGCCGAACGCCTCGGCGAGCTGGTGCAGGTGCTTGTCGAGTCAGTTGACGAGGGCGTGACGGGACGAGCCGCCCACCAAGGCCCAGAGGTCGACGGCGCAACAACGCTGACCTGGCCATCCGGTGTGCCACTGCCAAGCATCGGTGACTTGGTGTGGGCGCACGTCACACAGACGGACGGCGTCGACTTGATCGCCAAGCCTACGGCCGTCCCCGCCTAATGGCTACGCCAGCACCTTCAGCAGGTTGTCGACGGCCGCGTCTGCCATGCGCTGCACCGACTCGTCGGTGTGGGCGCCGGTATGCGGCGTGGCGATCACGTTGTCAAGCTCGAACAGCGGCGAGCCCTTGGGTGGCTCGACCTCGTAGGCATCCAGCGCCAGCCCACCAAGTTGGCCAGACTTCAGCGCCTGACATGCCGCGTCCTCGTCGATCAGTCCGCCGCGAGCCGTGTTGATCAACAGCGCGCCCTTCTTCATGGAAGCCAGGGCGGACGCATCGATCATATGACGCGTCGAATCCATGATCGGCACATGCAAGCTGACGACGTCAGAGCATGCCAGCAGCTGGCCCAGCGGCAGCGGCTTGATGCCGGCGGCACTCATGTCATCGTCAGAAACCATCGGGTCGTAGCCGACGACGTGCATCGACAGGCCCTCGGCCCGCTGCGCCAACGCCTTGCCAATGGCTCCGACGCCGACGATGCCGAGCGTCTTGCCCGTCAGTTCCATGCCATGGGCCCGCGGCCAACCACCCGCCCGCACCGCCCGGTCAAGCGTCGGAATGCTGCGGGCAAGGGCAAACATCATGCCCAAGGCCAGTTCTGCCACCCCAATGGCGTTAGCACCTGGCGTCGTCGCCACGACGATACCGCGCGCGGCCGCAGCCGCTTGATCAACGCGGTCAGAGCCGGTGCCGTACCGCGAAATCACCTTCAAACGCGGCCCAGCGGCCTCGATCACCTCTGCCGTGTAATCATCAAGCCCGGCGACAACCCCGTCAACGTCTTGCAACAGCGGGATCAACTGATCGGCGTGCAACGGCGCGGTGGTCGGGTTGAAAACGATCTCATCAGCGGCTTCACGCAGCCGCACCATGGCAGCCAGTGTGCTTTCCGCATTGAGTGACGTCGGAGTGACCAGAACCTTCATAATAAGAATCTTCCTTTGAGCTAGACAGTATGGGGTGATGTGGCTTCGTACGCTTCAAGATACGAAGCGTAATGCGCCTGGTAGTAGTCAGCCAGCGCCGGGTTCGGCCTAGCGACGCCGATCGGCTCACTAGATAGCCCCGGGCCGTCCTCACACGCCCCCAAAGCCGACAGCCCGACGCGCAAAGCGCCCATCGCAGACTGTTGCTGTTGCTCGGATAGTTCAAGATCAGCACCGATGATGTCTGCCGCCATCTGCACCCAGAACGGGGACGACAACACACCGCCCGACAAGCGAATTCGATCCGGCTTGCCATTCAGTTCAACAAGTTCGTCAAAGCACTGCCGCAGGTTGAAGACGACACCTTGCTGGACGGCCTGATACATGTCAATGCTGTCGTGATGCGGCTCAAGGCCGACGAAGCCACCGCGCCGCTGCGCGTTCCACCCTGGGCAGCGTTCGCCAAAATGGAACGGCAAAAAGACGGGCACGTCCCGCTGGCCGGGACGCAACCTGGACTCAATAGCTGCGAACTCCATGTTGCCGAGGATGGCTTGACGCGTCCAATCGACGGTGTTTGTGCAACCGTTTGTGGCCGCCCCGCTAAGCCAGTTGTCTGGCGACCGATAGCACCAGGTGCTCTGGTGGGCGCTCAGTTTGGGTGCCGCCGCCACCACCCGAAGCGCGCCGCTGGTGCCCATCGAGAACGTCATGATGCCGGGCGTGGTGGCCTCGTCGCCCACTTGGTTGAAACCGCCGTCTGGCCCCGGCGCCATCACCGGGGTACCCTGCGGCAAGGCGAGCGCCGCACTGCCTGCGTTTGTCAACGGGGCCGTCGTGCGGGACGGAACAATCTCCGGCAGGTGCAATTGGCCAAGGCCAAGGGCATTGGGCACCTCGTCGTCCCAAATGACGTCGCGGACGTTCAACAGGCCCGACCCGGACGCCAGTGAAGCAGTTGTAGCAAATCGGCTTGTCAAACGCTGAAACAAAACGGAGCCCTCGTCCATCACAACACCTGAGGTGACGTCGACGCCATCGTCTGCCATCATGCGCAGCTTGAGTGACGGATATATGGCGCTAACCATGCAGCCGGTGCGGTCGTAGTACCAGCGGACGAAGTCCTGGTCGGCCCGCAGCCTGGCCTCAACGCCTTGCGCCCCAAGATACGGCCACAGGTAGGCCGGGGTGATGCCCGTCCCGTCCCTTGACTGCAAAGTGACGCCGTGCCAGGTGCTGCACAGGGTAACCAGGTCGACTGTCCGTCCAGCCAAGTGCTCGCGTCCCAGCGCACAAACCTGCGCGACGGCCTCGTCTGGGTCGCGTCTGGCGGGGTCGTGGCTGGTGAACTCAAAGCGCCGCGACTGCGTGGTGACGCTGGCAACATCCGAGTCGTAGAGCACCGCCTTGGCCGACGTTGTACTTGATTCAAGCGCCAGGATCCTCATGTACCGGCTCCTCCTTTGCAGCGTGGTTTTGCCGGGTGGGGGCCCGGACTGTAATTACACCAGATGATACTCTTATTGCTCGACGGCCCAGTGGGCTTTCACGCCCCCAATATGGGGTTTGCTGTGGCGCTAGACGGCGCCCATGACAGCACTCCCAGCGGCAGTGGATGTTTTGTCCAATGCCCTTGCGCGTTCGGTCATCGGCGTGGTTTGATGTTTCATAACCCCCCAAGTGGTAGACGCGACACCCCCC
>Ga0123357_10011074_pt1 | contig 11535 bp, 8 predicted proteins | sample TergutEmb28metaG_FD_89873 | JGI IMG/M metagenome (GOLD analysis project Ga0123357, IMG submission 89873) | Embiratermes neotenicus P4 segment gut microbial communities from Petit-Saut dam, French Guiana - Emb289 P4 | ecosystem: Host-associated > Arthropoda: Insects > Digestive system > Gut ...
CCAGTGCTTTAAGTGCTGGTCCTTCAGCGTCACTTGTAGTTCTGTCAAACCCTTTGTTTTTTTTTTTCTTTTTTTTCCCCCCCCCCCCCCCCCAACAAAAAACCCTTTCAACCAGGGGCCCCCCCCCCCAAAATTCGGAAATAATTACCAACACCATTGCTATAGCGCGTGAAATATTAGAGTGGGGGCGTCTCGAGCGTCACTCACTTGAGGCGTCTGTGATTATGTGCGGCAATAAACCTTACAGAGGACTTCTGCTTTTGTTAAGATTGTCGCTTTGTAGGGTGTAAAGTAAGAACATGGAGACCCTGCTGAGATTTTCCTTTACTGTTATTTTGATGGAACTGGCTGCTGCACCATTAGAGATATTCACAATGTCTGTTGCGCAGGTGCGTCACGCGTATGCCGACACACTTTTTTTTAACATTGCCCTAAATGTGGAAAACTACAAACACGAGAGTTGTGTGAAACTTGGATGTTGTGTGTGTGAAACATTTAACGCTTAATCAGATTTTCGCAAATAAGTTAAAAAAAAAAACAAATTGCATTAACAGAAATGAATCTGTTGAAATGTAAATCATCGCGGCAGGAAAACTGTCTTTTTTTAATTCTGCGTGAAACTGCCTGTAATTAATTCAGTTGCAATAAATTGCTCTGATAGCTGGTGGGGTTCTTATGAAAGAGGGGCGAATTTATGTTCTGTCCGAACGTAAGCAAATGTGAACTGGGCTTATGTGGGCTTTGTGGCCGACAATATGACTGTTTTACCGCACTTCATAACTGATCGGTTTGAACGGCGGTCGTCGCTTGTTACACGTGGGCACCTGTTCTTAGCGCCTTTGTGACTTGTTTTCCCTAGAACAAAGAATATTCATTGCAAAATTTACGGAAGATTGTGCATCAGTGGAAGGCGTGACAACAGCTATACCAGACATTAACTGCAGGCTGGGACTTGCCTCGAGCATTTGCACAGGGCATCTCATTTTTAATGATCAGAATTGTAATGGGGTTTTAAAAAATAATCACTGTTTAGTATATGAACCAGAGAATGCGTCTGAGTAGGCCTACAGATGCTGAGTGTGTTGTGCGTTGCGTCACGCGGTATCTAACCTTTCACATGATCAGCGAAGCATTTTCCTGCATGTGCGTCGCTTTGCTAAAAGACAGCCATGTCAAGAATGGAGTAAGGCGAAATACAAACGTATGTTTTCCGTATTTTAAAAATTATGAAATCTCTGAACGACATGTTTCCCGTTATTTTCTCTTCACTGCTGTGTGTGTGTGTGTGTGTGTGTGTTTGTGTGTGTGTGTGTGTGTGGTTGTCATTTTTTGCTCCTCCGATTACTGTTGATTGAATTTTAATCGAATTCTGACGAGATTTTAACGATTTTTTCTGCTTGTAAGCTGGAACTGGTGAAGGGCTGTAGAAAAATATTGTTGTATGCTTTTAGTAGATTATGGACGGTCCTTCCTATAAATTTGTTGGCAACTGGGGATGGCAGGCGAAGCAAGCAATTCTGCAGGCGAGGTGGTGGTAGGAAAGACATGCAGGGTATGATTTGGCCAGTTTCCACGCAGATCACACCATCTGTTGTCTGTGTCAGCAGCTAGTCAGGTCAGGTTGTTTGTTAGCATGGCAGACAGCCAGAAGATTCTCTCCTTCTCTTACTGATATCTGTAGCACTTATTCTGGTCTTCCACACGTTCTCTGATTTAATATTATTTACTTCTCCATTCTTAATATATTCTCATAGTTTTATGTTCGTTTGTGGTTCTGTTGACATTCCCACATTATACAATTTTCGCCTTATGAAGCGGCACTAAGGTATGGGATTGTACGTTTGCGAATTCGAAGTCCCCCGGGTTTGCGAATAAACTGCTTGTCTCTATTCGATGACACGCGGTTCCAAGCACCGCAGTGTAGCGGTCGTGCTGCTTTGTATTCTGGAGATACCCAGATGCGTTTTCGGCTGAAAGACAAACTATTTGGATCCAAGGCTTCCGCATTTTATCTCAGCCTGTCTTGTAAAACAGACGAATGCCTACGATTAGTCAGAACCGCTTTCTACCACATCATTTCTAAGTTACCGCTCATAATTAACTCATCATCTCTCACTCGATGCTCTATAGCCTAAGTGGCATGAAATAAATTGCCGAACTTCATGTAAAGTGCAACTTAAATATGACTTCAGTCCAAATTTGAACGAGGAAATACCTCCTAACGAACTTAGATCCTGAATAATACGAGTGCGTAGCCTCTATTGTAGTATATTTCCTTTGTTGACTTACTGATCTTAAAACTTCCCTTAGTAACTCAATAATAATAAAACTCTGAAAACAGTTATTTGGAAGACGCTTTGTATCCCCGTAATATTCCATGCACGCATAGAGAGGGCGTTGATGTATAGCTTTACACATGCTCTGGCCTTGGCACTGGACAGGGAAAGGGTTAGTTAGCGCCAAGTCCCGGACGCTTTGCGTACGAGAAGCCCTTACCCATTGCGCAGGAGGTTGGGTGGACCCCAGGACCAGTCTTGACGGGTGTGGAGAGGAGAAAATCTTGCCCCAACCGGGGCTCGAACCCCGAACCGTCCAGGCGGTAGAGACTCAACGCTATCAGCCCCCTCCGCCCTAGATTGGAATGTAGAACCTGAATATCCGTTGCAAGAATGTTGGTAATTTTGAAGGTTCTTTACCCCTCTATGTCACAAATAAGAGCTCCGTTACGGAAGATGCTGTGACCTGTAACGGATGAAGGAGGAATATCCTACCATTTCGGTACTCGCATGGAGCGACTGAGTAATAACACGAAAAGATAGCCTGTTAGGTGTGTTCGTATTTTCTTAACCGTTAAGATGTGACAGTTTTGTAATTACTTGCATGCCGAGTTTTGAAAAGCTCTAAATTTTGGTACAGTTGCGAGAAATGACGAAGGCCGAGTAAAATTCTACTTAAAAACATTTTTCACGTCATAAATTCAGTGTAGTTGAAACTAATTTAATGTAATTTTTTATCTGTTCCTTTACTTTAAATATATTTACAAAAAACTTTCTATTGTGTTTCAAATATAAGTGTTTTATATGCTGCCGTCATAAGTCTGCATTTGTTCTATCAGTTAGTCCTAAAGCAGTAGCGTAGGACGGTGTGGATTGAGTTCGTCTGGCTCAGGACATACACCTGTGGCGGACTGTAGTGGACAGTGAAACGATCCTTCGGGTTGCGTCCAATGAGCGAAATTTCTTCACTTGCAGAGCAACTTACGGGTTCTCAAGAGCGACTGGTTAGGCTTGAAGCAAGTATCATCGGAATTAACGCTCCTGTCACCACCATTATCATAACTGTCATCATTCTTCCCAACGTGAGACCTAATTGACGCGTTGCGGACTTATCAGAGAAAAACCTTCCCATTTTTAGGAGTCTGTTACGAATTAATTATACCGTCTTTTTATTAAGTCAAATCACGTAAGGGATATGAATAATTTGCATTCTGAGGTACATCCGAGAGTACAGAGCGAGCGTCTTACACTTGGCCTACTTTATCGCTGTCAAGCTGACGCAGATTCTGAAAGATTATTGTAAGCACTTACCGAGTGTGAAATTGCCTTTACTCGGTGTGGAACAGTTAGTTTAGAGTTTTAAGCTCGTAATTAAGTATAAAGGTTGACTTCATAAATTGGCTGAAGAATCAAGCTGAAGACTGGCGTATGTCCAACTACTTAAGTGTCATTTGGAAGTTAATGCCAATAACATGTTAGAAAGTGTTTTCGAATGTACTGGGGGTGAAGATATGTTGTAGTGGCGATATATTCATAATTTGTGCGAATGAAAGCACATTAATTGCTGCATGCAGCCCGTTGATTCGTGTAACGTACCTCGGCTTTACGTCCTGTAATGAATGACACCCTCTCGTATCTGCGTTCTGCGCACGTCAACCAGTAAGGTCCACTGCACATGTTATACAGTCCTGTGACCCGTATTCGGCAACGCAGGTTAGTCTGTGTCAAATAATTTCAATGGATTTTATGAAAAGCGAATCGACAATAATATCACACGACGGCTGTTGTACCTTGAATTGCCTTAGTTTTCTTCACTCCCACCATTCAAACTAGACACTAATGCTTCATTCCAGATCCTTTCCAATTCGTTATTTTCTTGTCCATCCTTCCGTCCAGCGTTGTATTTTCTGAGCTCCTGACAGAATCATCAAATTGACCAACCGTAAGTAAAATAAATGGAAACATGGTACCAGGCGTGCAGATCACCACCGGCAATGCTAAAGCCAGCCACTGGACACATTTCTTAGCCACTCTCTTCCATCTTCTGTCTTCACACCTTGTTTCCATCGCTACGTGCTAGTTGTGGTACTCTTGTGAGTGCCGAAATGTTTTTCGTGTTCTGAGCTTCCATGGAGGTATTTGTATTAGGTGAGCTTTCCACACAATCCGAGGTTCTCTGTGGAATCTGTTGTCTCTCTCTGTGCCCTCTGGTGGCGATGATCGTGCCACACCTTTCTACCCAGACTATACAGTATTGTGTTTTACGATAGTCATGTATTGTGCAGTGGTTTTAACTGCCTACTTTACCTCGCTGTTAACAATAAATAGTGACTATGTTATGTTTCTTCTTAGCATGTGAACAGTAACACTTGTTTTTGTCTTCTCAGTCCGTATTCGTAATTAGGGTACACTGGGCTGTCCAAGTGCTTAACGGAAGTGAATATCCCACTCGTGCTGCATGACAGTGCAACCTTGGACGTAATGATGTCCTTTAAATTAATTTAATATTTACCTGAGGATCGCTGACACTCGGAATATCATAAAGATTTAGGCGCTTAGAAGAGTAGTTTTGGCTTAACTAGCGCCCCATCATATCGCTAATGTTGTTGGTATTCGCAGTCGATGTCTTCAAAGTACCTAACGGAAGTTTGAAATATTCCCCACGTACGTGTATGTCGGAACTTATTACTTGCTGCTAGGCCTGTGGGCACTCACATTGTGCCTTCAGTTGTACTACGTATAATTCTTTTTCAATTTTCATTCTTGTTTAGTCTCTGTGTTCCGAAGTATCGTATTCATCATTTGACCAAATTTTATAGAACTATGCTTATAAATGTTTCCCTTTTGAGGCCCCAAAATGTTATCCCATGTATTTCTTCGCCATCAGTATCAACGTCACGAATCGGAAGGTTTTCCAGTGCCAACGACACTGTCATTCGTGTATACTGTCAGCATAGATACGAAAGTTGTTGATAGTATGTATGGTTACGGTATGGTTTGACTGATTGGTACGTAATGTAGCAGGCGACATGTTGGCAGTAGTAAATGTGATGTGGTATCCAAGATTTACTAAAGTGTATCATAAACAAAGATGGTCTAGGTTGCCGGTCGTGTCTCAGCGTGAAATCTCAGATTTCGCTACTAGCGGTTCTGTCATCATTGGAAGCTCCTCCGAAATTCTTCGTTCTGATGTACTAGGGAAAATAGCGCCGGCGGGAATTTTTTGCAAGGCGGTACACGTCAACAGTATGTGAAGTGAGCAGATTGTTATTCGGACAAGATAGTAAAATAGTTGTTTAATTAAAGTCCTTAATTAATCCTTCGGTTAAAACTGTAGGAACTGCACGGATTTTAGTTTCCTTATTGTAGGATTTTGCTTGCCTTAATAAATACGTAATTAAATGTCAAAATTCCAAGTTGGTGCAAGTGTATCACCTTGCACCTAACTTTCGACGTCACTTACTGTGAAATTATCATGGAATAGGCTCCTTTGTTGTAATACTGGATCTCCAGTAGATATAATGTGAGTGAAATAGATTTGTTAATGTTAAGGGGTAACAATATGGTGACAGTACGAAAGTTTGCACTTATGTCGTGGTAATGTTGAATCAAGACTTCATGGAGTTACACGTATTTGATACCATTAGTGCAGTTCCCCTTGCTTGCAGGTTTTCGTGACATACTGACATTTTCATGGCATAACCATGTATAAATTTAAAATGCAATGATCGAGTATTCATGTCCAGCAGATTTGTAAATTTATAATATGGTGCTGTAAGAAAATTCTGAATCTTTAGTCAGAATTGTCCCGGTAAGGTGGGCCAAACTGCAATATGCTATTATATGAGTCGTTTTGAGTACAAATACTGTACTGACATGTGCCCGATTATCAGCCATTACGCCGCTACGAGCATGTCATTGTACGTAAATTTTACCCTACATAATTATGTTATTTAGATCAGATAATACCACAAGCAAAAGTAGCAAGTTTTTGACGTTTTGCTGACCGTGCATCTCAGCCTATTTATCTCAGTAATTAAGCAACTTGATGCACAAAATTTTTGTTTTACGAGTACAATAAGTTTATTTCATGCTTCTTCGTGTTTCGAGCACATGTGCTTATCATCAGGAGGTCAAAATTGCATTACACAGCCTCTGGTATCATCACACCTATAGGTGGCCGTCTCGTGCACAGCTTGAGGGAGGAACAACCTGTGCACGAGACGACCACCTATAGGTGTGATGATACCAGAGGCTGTGTAATGCAATTTTGACCTCCTGATGATGAGCACATGTGCTCGAAACATGTAGCGGAATGAAATAAACGTATTGTAAAACGAAACATTTTGTGTATCAAGTTGGTTAATTACTGAGATAAAAAAGGCAGCAAGTTTTCCATGTCCTACTGTATGTACAACTTCAAAAGAAAATTGTTTTAGTTAATACCACCGAAGGAAAACGAAAATTTTAGTTATGTTTCCAGGTAGCTTACGCAGTTATTTTGAAATATGGAGTAAAACATAATTTGTTATTAAATGATGTCCATTTTCAGTTTTGTTACATGAATAACTATCCAAAATGATCTCCGCAGTTCTGTGTGCAAAGTGTCGCAAAGAAAATTTGTTGCCTGTCCGATAATTTTATTATTTCCCTCTTTGCGGTCAGCGGGCTTCATGATTCGCTGTAAGCATTCCCTTGTCTGCGATTTGTGCCAGTATACCATGTCCTTCACGTACTCAAGAGACGCGAGATCTGGTGACCTGACAGGCCAGGCCTGTGGACCGAAAGGAGTACGAGCTACTAGGGAGTAGACGCGAAGGTTGTTCATATGAATTGACACTGTACAGTAACGTGAAATGTTAAAATGTTCATAGCGATGTAACCTTTGATGGTTTGTCGTATGTTGATATAGTATTTTTCTAAATGACTCAGCTAATAACATTCTGAAGCTTGGCACACATTATGCGGAACATCTGGTATGTAAACGGTGTTCGCAGATCACGTGCGGAGGCGTGCCAGAATGAGCTGCAATGGAATTAGGTGAAAACCTTTCAAGTTCTTGTAATAAAACCAACTGTTGATTTTATTATATGAATTTATCACGATGCACGGTCACAGGAAAGTACAGATCAGAATGGACTCTTTTCTGTTTGTTGTCAGGCGAAACCGCCCCTCTCAGGATGGTTTTCCCTTCGCTGAGGCAAGTCTGAGCGTCATGTTTTCGCTAAAACATAGTCAAATTACTTATCACGGGAAAAGGCAGCGATGAGGAAGACACGGCTATTCTACCTGTGCAATGAGTTCTGTGACCTAATTTAAAACCACGAAACGACAATTTTGACGTTCATGTGACCGTGCATCGTGATAAATTCTTATAATAAAACCAACTAGATGCACTAATTTCTCAAATTTATTTTTGGAATAAAACTCAACATATTTGGGACAGTTCCTCAGTCCATCATCTGGAGTTTTTCACTGTACACACAGCAGTGGTATATGTCATAGAGGTTTGCTGTGTGTACAGTGAAGAACTCCTGATGATGGACAGAGGAACTGTCCGAAACATGTATAGTTTTATTCCAAAAATAAATTTGAGGAATTGGTGCATCTAGTTGGTTTTATTATAAGAATTTATTAGGATGCACGGTCACCTGAACGTCAAAAACCTTTTAAGTCTTAGTATTGCTAATAAAATTGTGCAATCGTACGGAAAAACTTTTTCGTACAGGGGGGTTTAATGAGGAATGTGTGAAGGAATTTAACGGAGAAGGGATTTGCTGTCATTTTGTTAAACTCGTATTAGAAGTGGCTGGACTGCAGTAGTGACTCGTATTTACAAAGTAGTCCTGCTGTCTGGAATTCGTCAGGCAGCCTGAATGACGACGAATAACTTGATAAAGACATTGCGTCAGGAATCTAAGCCTACTTCCTGAAGGGCAGTTAAGTTGCCGAAGTGTATATGTTTCCTGCCTGTTTGTAATCCTTTGATTCTGTAAACTCACCACTCTAGATCAAAACGCAATTGACCTCAGAAGTATTGCATGTGACTCTTATTTGGTAGGCCTAAATGCATTAAATCTCGTCTGGAGCACCTGTCATCCTGAGTGAGTTGTTGCACTGGATTTCCGTAGACTTAGGACTTTGACAGATGTCGCGACTGTTTCTCGAATTCACTGCAGAACCTACTTAATTATCCAAGCATAAACAATGTATGCTGTGGTTACAGCATTGTTAAATTAACCACAGAGGTACGACGGCCAGGCGTTTGTTTATATCTAATTGTCTCCAGTCTGTGTAGCTCCAGTTCTATGGACAGACGAGATGAGTGATTCTGCCGGGCCGAGAGCTTTCCTCCCGCTCTTCGTGTTCCAGTCCCACCGGAGAGGTGAATCGGTCTGACGAATTTCCGTGATTGCAGTTATGAAGTATGGGGACGCTAACATTTAAGTAATTCCGCGGGAAACAGGACGAAGTAATTGAGTGATTACACGAACGTGCACTATGAATATTTCGTGTCATAACACATTTTTACGTCGCACTGTATTTCGTCTGGCATTGGGGCGGCACGAAAGTGACAATTCAATTATGAACTTGTTACTCTCATGCTTATTCAGTCATTATTGCATTTTACACATCCGAGGTTAGTTATTCTCATCACGCACTGAGTGATCCTTTCTTCGTAATTGTCTTCGTACATTATAAGCTGGATAATATTTTAACCACTGTCACGTACATCAGCATTCCTACTAAAATCCTGATAATCACTTAAGTAGGACTGCACACTTCCTTTCGGTAACAGTGGAAACCGTCAAACATACCGGGGGTTGGGGGGGGGATGACGTCACAACCCAGTAACCATGACAACTGCTAACCGTAGCAAATGTGGTTTGGCGTTACAACCCTGTAACAATGGAAACGAAGTGTGGCACACACCTACGTGAGACTCACATGCTATATTAATACACAATTTCCATATGAAATTGTTTTTGTACTCATGAATCAGGCTGTGAAAGCGTACGGGGCGTGGGATTGTTTGTGTGTAGATGTCCTTAACCTGGACAACAAGGGAAGCGTCAACTTGATACTTCAAGACGCTCTGTCAAGTGACTGTTGACGCGGTAAGGTCTCACGGGCCCCATGTTGTCACAAAAAGACAAAAGAAGTCAAACTGTACATAGTTAATGCGAAGTTGAGCGGAATGGTATTTATGCCAAGTTTCATGAAAATTCGTCAAGTGATTTTACAAGTCATTACCAGTTAGAAACGCCTGGACGGATGAACTGACCAACTGACATAATACCGTGAGAGTATTCGCTTTATGGAAGAAAGAAAGTAGCACAAAAGAACAGTTTCTGGTAAAGTTCTGGAAACTGCTTAAATTTTGTAAGCAGTGGCAGTACCAAACCCCGCAGCGTAAAAGTTGGGAGCAGAATGATCCTGTGGGAGCAGCGACCAGGTGAATACCAATCGTCCGTCTAAAACGGAACTACACATGCCGAAATAATGTCGTCTACGTGCTTAATTAAACGTCACGCCATGGTGACGTATGATGGATTGGGTGTATTTCGTAACCCTCCACACCAGCTGTAACCGGTACTTTCACGCTCCGGTTGTTTTGCCTTCGGAAACAACCCCCATCCCGCCTCTACCCGAAGAGGTTGGCTGGACTTCAGAGTCGGTCTGGACATGTTGAAGAAATCTCTGTCTCTGCCCCCAATGTGATCCCAACTCTCTGCATGACCAGCCACTAATCTTGTAGCCTGTGCATTAAGCTACTCCAGTCCCTAGATACACGAAATTCATTAGTTAATATTGTAATTATGGGAAAAGAATAGTTCTAATTCTAATAATAATAATATCAAATATAATACTTAGATTGTTCACGAATACCAGTAACAGACCCACAGACCAGAGTTCCTGAGAAAACTGTCGGTAATACCTGCCCAGCCAGCAAGGAAGCAATGGTATACATAGACTCACAACTACAAAACCAGTGTCGAATATTGCTGAGGACGAATGATTAGCATTTCACGTCTGGAACATTGTAAAATGGAAACTTACGCATCGCATTCCGTCAAGTAAAGATGTTCGTGTGCGCGTCCTGAATGCGTATGGGGGAGTGGAGGTAGGCATTTAGCTTCACTCGTGTTCAACCTAATCGCTAGCGAGTGTGCAAAGAACCTCCCCGGTACCCGTTACCTCTGCCGGAAATGCAACCACGGCCACTCGGACGCACATCCCATAGCCTCGTTACATTCAGGGCGTAGCTCAGTATTTTAATTCCTGGTCTTTATGATTGTAAATAAAAAGTAGCCTTTTCAGCAGGCCTGTTATATCCTTCTGAGGTTCACACTGCGTTTTATTTGGCGCGAGATACACAGATATACGGTAGTCGTGCACGACATTGATGGAGGCGTGTGTTCAGGTGAAATAGAAAACAGTGTTCATGTATGGGCGTTTGAAGTGACTGTGAATTAGACAATACAAAAAGGAGAAACGTCCGTAATATAACAACCCCCTGATTGCCTTCCTCGTCGGGGTTCATGTTTGATTATATTATTCTAACAGTTTTAGGAATTTAATTACGAAGCAGGGGAAAATTAGTTAATTAGACGCTGAACTCGTGGTTCAATGGCAATTGTTTCCGATGCTGGTGATTAGTTTATGAGTTAGTTATACATTGAAGTATGCAGATAAACTGAGCAAATTGAAAATAAGGTAAGAAATTCGGTTCAGTCCAATTATTTGAGCTCAAACCTTTTTAGGGTACGTTCGGAAGCGTAAGGGGCAGTGTGAGGTACGCAGTAATTGCGCCCCGAAAAGAGTGCTGTGGGCACGAGTCTGGTATCTTTACTGCGTTTTGCCCTCAGTGCCCATTAATCCGTTTTTTATTAACTCTGTTTTTACGACACGCGGAAACATTGGCGCTAAGCTGCCTTGACGTTTTTCCTTATTCAGTGGAACTGTGAAAACGTATGTGGAAGCTGCTTATTGGTTCGCTTTATTACGTACTTAGTCGTTAGTACGATGCAATTGCCCACTCCAATATCCCTTCAGGTAAAACATCTCGTTGCGTAATTTTTTTTTTAATATTTTGTGTTTACTACAGTCTTCTGTGATGTGACACCGTAATTTCGGAGGAAGCCAGTTCCTCCATCCTTATTACTATTAGGACAGAAGCAGAGGGCTCCTCCTGGACGTCCTTACCTAACCTACTGCAATTTAATGCGTCACATCCAAGAAGACGGTAGCCTTCACA
>Ga0123357_10011075_pt1 | contig 11534 bp, 10 predicted proteins | sample TergutEmb28metaG_FD_89873 | JGI IMG/M metagenome (GOLD analysis project Ga0123357, IMG submission 89873) | Embiratermes neotenicus P4 segment gut microbial communities from Petit-Saut dam, French Guiana - Emb289 P4 | ecosystem: Host-associated > Arthropoda: Insects > Digestive system > Gut ...
CCGGTATTTGATCCCGTATTAAGTCTAAATCGTTTTGATCCAGATTGATTTTTCGCTGATCAGGAAAACCTTGATAGGGTTTGGACGTTCTCCATCCCCAGATGTTGATGCTATTCATTTCCTGTCCGGAAAAGTTCGACGTCACGCCGTTCTTAAGACCGTTTCCGGAAGCAAGCAGGATACAAAACATGAAAATTCCCCACGAGATGGAAAATCCGGTCAGGAAAGTACGCAATTTATTTTTACTGATGACGCTGAATATTTCAGCCCAATTGTCGGGATCGAAAATCATTGGTTAATCAGTGTTAATTATTTTTCATAATGATTTCTTCCTCAATGATTCCGTCTTTTAAACGGATAATTTTATCGGTAGCTTCGGCAATGCTGTGTTCGTGCGTAACTATAACCATCGTCATTCCTTCCCTGTTCACTTCCCTGAGAATTTGAATCATTTCCAGCGAAGTTTTGCTGTCGAGCGCTCCGGTTGGTTCGTCTGCCAGAATAACCTGCGGCTTGGCAATCAGGGCGCGGGCGATGGCTACCCGTTGTTTTTGTCCGCCCGACATTTCATTCGGCATGTGCGTTGCCCAATCTTTCAAGCCGAATTTATCCAAGTATTCCAGCGCAATCAGGTTCCGCTTTTTCCTGCCGATTCCTTGATAGTACAAAGGAAGCGCCACGTTTTCCATCGCATTTTTAAAGCCGATTAAATTAAACGATTGAAAAACAAAACCGATCATCTTGTTTCGTAATTCGGCGGCTTTGGATTCGCTCAGGTTTTTTATCAACAGATTATTCAGGTAATAATTGCCTGTATCATAAGTGTCTAAAATACCTATGAGATTCAACAAGGTTGATTTTCCCGATCCGGAAGCGCCCATGATGGACACCATTTCTCCTTTTTGAATTTCAAGGTCAATGCCTTTCAGCACATGAAGCGGAGCGCCGTTATAATACGTTTTATTAATTTTTTCTAATTTTATCATCGGCTTATTTTTTGCGACAAAGGTAAAACAAAATTAGTACTTTGCAATACATAGTATCTTATTTATATGAAATCTAAATTAATAATCGTCGATATGATATACATCTTTGGTTATTGTCTTGAGCATTCGTTCTTTTCTGCTTGGCTTTGGAACAAAAGGCTCATCAGGTAAAACGCCTATCTGCATCAGGTAGTTAAAAAGTCCCACAGGATTAAGCATAATAATATTGCCAAGCGGCGTTAACACAACATTAGCTATCGCGCCGCCGGTTGTTTCGGGCAAATCATCTTCCTTATTCAAAAAAGAAGTTGTCAAATTAATGGAAACTGCAGGCTTCATGGATTTATACTCTTCTATGGAAGAAAGTAATAACCGGTTTTGATCGCGATTAAAACCCAAATGAGGTATATATTTTTTCGTTGCCTCCAATTGTATCATTTTTTTGGAAAAAAGCGAATCCGAAAAATTTTGCGAAGAAGTTAAAGCAGGAACCGATTTGAGCGTTTCCTTGAGCATACGCTTAAACAGATCTGTTTCTTGTGCCGACAGTACCAAAGGATATAGACAGAATAGCCAAAATATTCGTTTCATATTTTTGATAAAGAAAAAGCGCTGTGAAATAATTAAACTGATTTCAGGCTCAAATCCAAACTTTTAACAGAATGGGTGAGAGCGCCGACCGAGATATAATCCACTCCTGTTTCTGCATAAGAGCGGATTGTGTCGCAAGTGATTCCTCCCGAAGATTCGATTTCATATCTTCCGGCAACTGTTTCAACGGCTTTGCGGGTATCTTCCACCGAGAAATTATCCAGCATGATGCGGTCAATTCCCCCGGTTGCCAATACGCGGTTTAACTCGTCAAAATTGCGGACTTCAATTTCTATGGGAATATTTTTACCCTGTTGCCATAAATATGATTTAGCCCGCGTGATTGCATTTTCGATTCCACCTGCAAAATCAATATGATTATCTTTCAAAAGAACCATATCGAAAAGCCCGATGCGGTGATTCATGCCTCCGCCAATGCGAACGGCTTCTTTTTCAAGCATTCGCATACCGGGAGTTGTTTTCCGTGTATCCAAAACCCGCGCGTGCGTTCCGTCTAATATTTTCACATATTTGCGGGTCGTGGTGGCAATACCGCTCATGCGCTGCATTACATTCAACACCAAGCGTTCGGTTTGTAATAAAGACTGTACTTTTCCTTCTACGGTAAAGGCAATATCTCCGACTTTAACTTCAGCGCCGTCGGAGATAAAAACCGTTACGATTAAGTCTGGATCGAAAGTGTGAAAAATTCGTTCGGCAACAGCAACGCCGGCTAAAATCCCGTTTTCTTTCACTAACAACCGGACTTTTCCTTTCGCCGTTTCAGGAATACAACTTAAAGTAGTGTGATCGCCATCGCCAATATCTTCGGCAAGTGACAGTTGAATCAACTCGTTAATTAATTCGTCTTTTGTTTTTAATTGCATGTTAAATTCTTAAATCTTATTATTAACCATTAATCACTAATCACTTAATATTTAATTTATCTTTCAACTCTTTTGATAAAACATTCTTGTTCACTACAATACTTATCGTTTTGTATTGCACGAAAGGAAGCGAAATATACCAAGTGCCTTTGTATGGATTATTAACGCCCCATGAATTTTTAATCATGTAATACCGCGCTCCGTTCTGATCCTGAGCAATACCATAAATCAACATTCCGTGATCGTCGGTAGTTTCGTAATTATCAAATCCTTCCTGACGCATCTCTTGTGTAATGGTCTTTTCGGGCACAGGTCCTGTCAGATTGTTAACCCTGTTTTCACGTTCCACAGGAGTAAGTCCAAGCCATCGCGCCTGATCCGAACCCGACATGTTTATTGCGCTTGTATCCGGAACGACAGCAACGCCTTTTCGTGAAAATCCACGTTCGCTTACATCTGACGCCCAAGCCACTGTATATCCTTTATCTATCGAATTATCAATAATTTGAATCAGTTCATTCATAGGAACGTTATAGGAATACGCCCACCGCCAGTTATCGGGTATTTCAACAGGAAACGACGTATAAAACGGATGATGCGTGAACGAAGTGATAGACACATAATCGTCAGGATTAATACCAAGGAATTGGACAAAACTCTGAGGAGTATATTGTTTTCCGTTGTAAGTAAATGTTTGGGGACATTCGCCCAGATAAGCGCTTAAGATTCCGTTAAATCCGTTAAACCAAGCAGTTGATAATTTTCGGTTGGGATTTTTTATTATAGCATCAATATATGTTTTTAACAGTTGGTCTAATTCTCCATGCCGGTGCAGCGTATCGCCATAGTTCAAACCGGGTTGCACCTGATTCGGAACGATTCCGTAATCCTTGATGCAATCCAGCACATCGGCAAACGAACCGCCGCCGCCAAAATTAGTCGCCCCGTGCATACGGACATATTTTTGCGCTTTATCGCTGTAATTTTTTGACACAACGAACATTTCCGACAAATCATAATCGCCTTTTCCCATGCGCAATAATTCGGATTCAATAAATCCGATTCCCGAAAAAGCCCAGCAGGTTCCCGAACTCGCTTGATTCTTTATCGAAGTGATCGGAAGCGTTTTGATGGTTGTAAACTGAAAAGTATCTGCTTTTACCGCATCGTTCTGAGAGAAAACAGGCGTGCAAAAGCACCCTATTAAACAAAAAAGAAAAAAATGTTTCATATACTAAATTGTTATAATGGTGAGAATTTATTTGCAAAAATACGAAATTTTTTTTTTTGTTGGATAAAAAGCAAGATTTTTCAGGGTTTCATAAAATTGCTGTTGAACGCCGGTATTTTACGTTTATGTTTTATTCCAATTCTACTACCGTAATCCCCGTCCCGCCAAACTGAACATGCTCATCGTGAAAAGTTTTAATGCCTTGCACGGTTTTCAGATAATCGCGAACGATTTGCCGCAATGCGCCGGTGCCGGTACCGTGCAGAATCCGTACTCGTCCGGCGTTGCACTGTATAGCGTCATCTATATAATAAATAATAGCTTGTAATGCTTCATCGCCACGCATTCCCCGAATATCAATTTCCGGTTTAAAATGCAGCTTCTTTTCGGAAAACGCATTGGAAAGCAACAATGTAGAGCGGGAGGTTTCCTTTTTCTGCTGATTATTGCTGACTTTTTCCAAAAGTTCCAGTTTCGTTGAAGTTTTTAAGGCGCCAAACGCTACAATCACTGCTTTATCTTTGATTTCCAATACTTGTCCGACGGTTTGCTGTCCTTTGATGCGAACGAAGTTGCCGTTTTCTATCTTGGCGCTCGGTACAGGGTGCACGGTGGGCGGCTTACGATGTTTTTTATTATTTCGCGTATCCTTCGTTGTTTCTTGTGTATGGTGTACCGTTAGCCGTGTACTTTCTTCTATGTTTTGTTTGAAACTGTCTAAATTTTTCCGCACTTCTTTTGTTTTTTCCTTTTCCGCTTGGGCTTCTTTGATTTCCCTGATTGTTTTTTCGATGATGGCATTGGTATTCGATAACAGGTGTTCGGCGTCCGTTTTTGCTTGAGCGATAATTTCTTTACGCTGGCTTTCTATCTTTTCCAAATGGGATTGATAACGTTCATTCTGTTCTTCCAAGCGTTTTTCCTGCTGGCGAATATTCTGACGCTTTGATTCCCAATACCGTTTGTCACGGAGAATATCCTGCAAGTATTTATCCATGTCGATATAGTCTTTACCGACTTTTTCGGAAGCTTCGGCAATGACGTCTTCCGGTAAGCCGATTTTTCGGGCAATATCAACGGCAAACGACGAACCGGGCTGTCCGATGGATAATTTGAACAAAGGCTGCATCTCGTTCCGGTCGTACAGCATGGCGCCGTTGACAACGCCTTCGTGATTTTCTGCGTAAGTTTTCAGGTTTTGATAGTGAGTGGTGATAATTCCAAAGCTTTGTTTTTCGTTGAAACGGTGCAACAAGGCTTCGGCAATAGCGCCGCCGATTTGCGGTTCGGTTCCTCCGCCAAATTCGTCAATCAAAATCAACGATAGGGGATTGGCATTTTTAACCATAAATTTCATGCCGGTTAAATGCGAACTATATGAACTCAAGTCGTTTTCAATGGATTGCTCGTCGCCTATATCCAGAAAAATATCTTTGAAAACACCGGTTTTCGAGCGTTCGCCGACAGGAATCAGCATTCCGCATTGAAGCATGTATTGCAATAAACCTGCCGTTTTCAGGCAGACAGATTTTCCTCCGGCATTGGGTCCCGAAATAAGAAGTATGCGTGCTTTTTCCGGATTTAATTCTATATCAAGCGGAACGACAAGTTTATTCTGTTTTTTATGCGAAAGATAGAGTAGGGGATGCACAGCCCGTATCCAGTCGATTTGCGGTTTGTCTTCAACGACAGGGAGAATAGCTTCGATTCCCAGCGCAAATAATGCTTTGGCGCGAATAAAATCAATTTTGGCAAGGAATTGATAGGAGAGTAGAATTTCCGGAATCTCCGGACGGATTTGATTGGTGAAAGCCGTCAGTATCCGTACAATTTCCCGTTTTTCTTCATTTTCCAATTCCCTGATTTTGTTATTGGCTTCCACAACTTCGGCAGGTTCAATGAAAACCGTTTTGCCCGAAGCCGACTCATCGTGAACGATTCCTTTCAGTTTTCGTTTGAAAGCCGGAGATATCGGGATAACCAAGCGACCGTCGCGCATCGTGGGCGTTACGTCTTTTTCCACCAAGCCTTCCGATTGTGCATTTCGTAAAATAGTGTTTAAAGTTTTGGAAATACAGCCAACTGTCTGTGCCAATTTTTTACGGATAGCGCTCAATTCCGGCGAGGCGTTGTCCTTGATTTCTCCGAATTTGTCAAGTATATTGTCGATTTGTTTAGTAAGTTGAGGAAAAGTGGCTACATTAATGGTCAGTTCCTGAAGGTGAGGATAGAGCTTTTCTTCTTTAGAACGAAAAAAATGCACAATGGCATTAATTGTTTCCAATGAACGGCGAATATCAAACAGTTCTTTTTCGAGCAGATAAGCGCCTTCCACACGGATTTTTTTTAACGAATCGCGCACATCAAAAAAGTGATCGGAAGGAAAATTATCTTCTTCCTGAATGATTTGTACAAATTCATTCGTTTGATAGAGTTGTTTACGGATATAATCATATTGGGAAGAAAAAGCCATTTCATCGACTTTTTCTTCTCCCAAGGGCGACAGACAACGTGCATTGACCATCTCCCTGATTTTATCAAATCCTATTTTTTGCTCGTAATTTTGTGGGTAAATCATTGTGCAAAATTACGGATTGTTTTTCAAATTGCAGGTATAATTCAGCGAATTTAAAACTCCGCACTTTTCGGCGTTCGTGGAAATGGAATCACATCACGAATATTAGTCATGCCGGTAACGAACAAAACCAAGCGTTCAAAACCTAATCCGAAGCCGGCGTGGGGCGCTGTTCCGAATTTCCGTGTTTCCAGATACCACCATAAAGCGTCCATTGACATATTTAATTCCTGAATGCGGGTCAAGAGTTTATCGTAATCGGCTTCACGTTCCGAACCTCCGATGATTTCACCGATTCTCGGAAAAAGAACGTCCATTCCGCGTACCGTTTTTCCATCATCGTTTTGCTTCATGTAGAACGATTTAATTTCTTTCGGATAATCCGTCAGAATTACGGGGCATTTGAAATGGTCTTCAACTAAGAACCGTTCATGCTCCGATTGTAAGTCGGCGCCCCAATAGACAGGATATTCAAATTTTTTACTGCTTTTTTCAAGAATTTCAACACCTTCGGTATAAGTCAGACGTACAAACCGGTTGTTGAGTACAAAATTTAGCCGTTCAATCAACTCTTCGTCATACATTTTGCTCAGGAAAGCAATATCGTCTTTCCCTTTTTCCATAGCGTAAGAAATCACATATTTCAGGAAATCTTCCGCTAAATCCATGTTATCGTTGATGTCATTAAAAGCCACTTCCGGTTCAATCATCCAAAATTCCGCCAAGTGGCGGGGTGTATTGGAGTTCTCAGCCCGAAAAGTAGGACCAAAAGTATAAATGCCTCCTAAAGCCATAGCGCCCAATTCGCCCTCCAATTGTCCGGATACGGTCAGGTTGGTATGCTGACCGAAAAAATCCTGTGAATAATCGACTTTTCCGTCGGTTGTTTGCGGTGCGCGGTTTATATCCAGCGTTGTAACTTGAAACATAGAACCGGCTCCTTCCGCATCGGAGCCGGTAATAATCGGTGTATGAAAATAAAAGAAACCTTGCTTGTTGAAATAATCATGAATGGCATACGCCAAATGATGACGGATTCTGAAAATAGCGCCAAAAGTATTGGTTCTCGGTCGCAGGTAAGCGATTTCCCGCAAAAACTCCAGCGAATGTCCTTTCTTTTGCAAAGGGTAAATCGCCGGATCGGCTTTGCCGTAAATCTCAATTTCTTTTGCTTGAATTTCAGTCGTTTGCCCTTGTCCTTGCGATGCAACCAATAAACCGGTAACACAAATACAAGCGCCGGTAGTAATGTCTTTCACCTGATCTTCTTCAAACTGAGCAAGATCAATCACTACCTGCATGTTATTAATCGTAGATCCGTCGTTCAAAGCGACAAATGCTATTTGTTTGTTACCTCGCCGGGTGCGTACCCAGCCTTTAACGCATACGGATTCACCAAAACCGGTTGAATTCAATAAATCAACAATTTTTGATCGTTTCATTTCTCTTATTTTCTTTGTTTTAATCAAATGCTCCCATGCGTAACATGGAAACTTCTTTTTCATTCAGGTAACGCCACTGTCCGCGCTTCAGGTTTTTCTTAGTCAAACCGGCGAAATACACGCGGTCTAATTTTATCACATGATAACCCAACGTTTCCAGCATACGGCGTACTACTCGATTTCGTCCCGAATGAATTTCAATTCCTACTTGAGTCGTATCTGTATCGGATACATAGCTGACAGCGTCGGCATGAATTTCTCCATCTTCCAGCTCAACGCCTTCTGCCAACTTTTGCATGTCGGCAATCGTAACTTCTTTATCTAACCATACATGATAGATTTTTTTCTTGAGGAATTTAGGATGAGTCAGTTTGGAAGCCAAGTCGCCGTCGTTGGTTAACAGTAAAACGCCTGTCGTATTTCTGTCCAAACGTCCTACCGGAACAATCCGTTCCTGACAGGCATTTTTAACCAAATCCATAACCGTTAAGCGTTCCTGAGGATCGTCGGCTGTTGTCACGCAGTTTTTAGGCTTATTCAGAAGAACATATACTTTATGTTCCAATTTAACCGGATCGTTGTGGAAAGTAATGGCATCGCTCCGTTTCACTTTTGTACCTAATTCGGAAACGGTTTCTCCATTTACTTTTACCAAACCTGCACGAATAAATTCATCGGCTTCCCGTCGGGAACATACGCCTGAATTGGATAAATATTTATTCAGACGGATCGGTTCGTTCAAATCAAAATGCTCTTCGCGGTACTTTAATTGTTTTTTCTGACTGTACTTTGCATTCGGATTATAAGGAGTAGCAACGGTTTTCCCTGTAAAGTTCTTATTAACAGGTCTCATATTGGGATTATGCTGTTGTTGCTGATATCCTCCTCTCGTGTCGCGATTATAATTGCCGGACTGATTTTGACCGGAATAATAATTGTTGTTTCTAACCGGAACGGGAACTTCGCCGACACGCGGTCTCCGTTTCTTTCCGGCGGCATCGGCTGCGTTTGATTGCATTCGGTTGTTGTCGTAAGAACGTTGTGGTTGATCATACGAGCGTTGCTGCTGATCATACGGACGTTGCTGTTGATCGTATGGACGGGAATAGTTGTTGTCATACGAAGAACGCTGTGGCTTAGAGTTGTAGTCGTTTTCACGCCGATCATAGTTATTACCCCAGGAATTACCTCCCTGTTGATTGTAATTAGCATTATTCAAACGGTCGTAATTGGGTTTCGGTCGGTTATAACCTCCTCCTTGCCTGTCGTAATTACCGGATTGGCGGTAATTTCCGTTTGAATTTCCATAGTTTGAGCGATTGTAAGACTGGTAGGGCTTCCTTTCTCTCTGACCATCTTCACTTTGCCCGCTTTCGTTATAACGATTGCGCGGCTTCCATTCATCATTCTCTGTAGTCATGTTTTGAAAAATTTTAAGTGTTGTTTTAAATTTTCAACCTCCCGGTTGCTTCGTTCTCTTTTTTATTAGATCCCGGTATAGCTTTTAGGAGTAATTGTGTTTAATTGTTTTTTTATCTCATTATTTATATTCAGTGTGTATATAAAATCTTTTATTGTTTTTTCCGTAATTCCTGCATTGGTGCGGGTTAACGCTTTCAATGCCTCGTATGGTTCGGGATACCCTTCCCGCCTTAGAATTGTTTGAATCCCTTCGGCGACAACAGCCCACGAATTATCCAAATCATTTTGTATAGCCTGTTCATTTAATAATAATTTGTCTAATCCTTTTTGAAGACTTTGAAATGCAATCAGGCTATGGGCAAAAGGAATACCAACATTCCTCAATACGGTGGAATCCGTTAAATCCCGCTGCAAGCGCGAAACAGGCAGTTTTGCCGACAAATATTCCAGCAATGCGTTTGCAACGCCTAAGTTTCCTTCCGCATTTTCATAATCAATGGGGTTCACTTTGTGCGGCATTGCTGAAGATCCGATTTCCCCCTGTTTGATTTTTTGTTTAAAATATTCCATCGAAATATACAGCCAAAAATCTTGAGCCAAGTCAATTAAGACGGTGTTTATCCTTTTTAAACCGTCAAATAAGGCGCTCAGATTATCGTAATTCGATATTTGGGTGGTATATTCTTCACGTACCAAACCAAGTTTTTTTACAAAATTATTGCCGAATAACTTCCAATCAACCTGTGGATAAGCGACATGATGCGCGTTGTAGTTTCCTGTTGCTCCTCCGAATTTAGCAGAAATTGGAATTTCTTTCAATAACCGGATTTGTTGCTCCAGCCGGCTGACGAATACCTGAATTTCCTTTCCCAATCGGGTAGGGGACGCCGGTTGCCCATGGGTTTTTGCCAACATGGGAATATCTTTCCATTCGCTTGCATAGCGCTTTAAAGTTTCAAGCAGGTTATTCAAAACAGGAAAATAAGTCGCTTCCAAGGCATCTCTAATCGACAGGGGAACTGCCGTATTATTAATATCCTGAGAAGTCAATCCAAAGTGAATAAACTCCTTATATTCTTCTAAATGCAATTTATCAAAAGCTTCCTTTATAAAATATTCCACCGCCTTGACGTCGTGATTGGTTGTTTTTTCAATCGCTTTAATCCGCAGGGCGTCTTCCTCAGAGAAAGACCGGTAAATATTCCGTAAGGCATCGAATATTTCCGGTTTATTGATAGCTGCTAATTGAGGAACAGGCAATTCACATAGAGAAATAAAGTATTCTATTTCAACTAAAACCCTGTATTTAAACAAGGCATATTCAGAAAAGTAAACAGATAAGTTAACTGTTTTGTCCCGATACCTGCCATCAACGGGAGATATTGCCGTTAGTACATTTAGCTCCATATAAACCGAAGTTTTACATCGCTTTTTCTTTCAATTAATATTACAAAGGTACTATTTTTTTATAAAAAAACAGAACTTTGCTTGAAAATTTGTTCCTCTTGTTTATTCCGAAATAACTTCAAACGGAATTTCTACGGAAATTTCCTTATGAAGCTTCACTGTGGCTTTGTATGAACCTACTTCTTTTACCGGTTCTTTAAGGATAATTGTTTTGCGGTCGATTTCAAATCCTTTCTTTGCCAATTCTTCAGCAATCTGGATATTGGTAACCGAGCCGAAAATAGTTCCGGTAGAACTTGTTTTTGCTCCGATAGTTAAAGTAAGACCTTCCATTTTGGCTGCTACCGTTTGAGCATCTCCTTTTATTTTAGCCACTTTATGAGCGCGTTGGCTGAGATTTTCCGCCAATACTTTTTTAGCCGATTCGGAAGCGATAACTGCTTTTTTCTGCGGAATCAGGTAATTTCTTCCGTAACCGCTTTTAACGTTAACGACGTCATCTTTATATCCCAGATTGATAACGTCTTCCAATAATATTACTTGCATAATTATTTTCCTCCTTAGTTATTATTTCATTAAATCGGTTACATACGGAAGCAGAGCCAGATGACGGGCGCGCTTCACAGCTTGAGCGATACGGTGTTGGAACTTCAACGAAGTACCGGTAATGCGGCGGGGAAGAATTTTCCCCTGTTCGTTCAGGAATTTTTTCAAAAATTCGGGATCTTTGTAATCGATAAACTTGATGCCGTTCTTCTTAAAGCGGCAATATTTTTTCTTCTTAACATCAACGCTTGGAGGAGTTAAGTAACGGATTTCCGAGTTATTAGTTGCTGCCATGATTTAATTTTCTTTTACGGTTTCTTTGGATTTGTTTCTTCTTTTAGCGGCATAAGCCTCAAAATCTTTATCCTGACGGAAAGTCAGAAATCGAATTACTTTTTCATCGCGACGGAATTGGGTTTCCAATTTCGCAACAACAGTCGGTTCACC
>Ga0123357_10011076_pt1 | contig 11534 bp, 5 predicted proteins | sample TergutEmb28metaG_FD_89873 | JGI IMG/M metagenome (GOLD analysis project Ga0123357, IMG submission 89873) | Embiratermes neotenicus P4 segment gut microbial communities from Petit-Saut dam, French Guiana - Emb289 P4 | ecosystem: Host-associated > Arthropoda: Insects > Digestive system > Gut ...
AGTTCCACTGCTGTTACTGCTTGGTGCATGACACTTAAGTCCCGCTGCTGTTACTACTTGGTGCATGAGACGTAAGTCCCACTGCTGTTACTGCTTGACGCATTAGGTGTTAAGTCCCACTTGTTGATGCTTGGTGCATGAAACTTAAGTCCCACTACTGTTACTGCTTGGTGCATTAGGTGTTAATTCCCTCTTGTTGTTGCTGCTTGGTGCACGAGACTTAAGTCCCACTACTGTTACTGCTTGGTGCATTAGGTGTTAAGTCCCACTTGTTGCTGCTTGGTGCATGAGACTTAAGTTCCACTGCTGTTACTGCTTGGTGCACGAGACTTAAGTCCCACTGCCGTTACTGCTTGGTGCATGAGACTTAAGTTCCACTGCTGTTACTGCTTGGTGCATGACACTTAAGTCCCGCTGCTGTTACTACTTGGTGCATGAGACGTAAGTCCCACTGCTGTTACTGCTTGGTGCATGAGACTTAAGTTCCACTGCTGTTACTGCTTGGTGCATGATACTTAAGTCCCACTGCTGTTACTGCTTGGTGCATGACACTTAAGTCCCACTGCTGTTACTGCTTGAAGTTGTAGTAAAGAAGTAATGAGAGAATTGTATGTGCATAATAGTCCATTATATGTTTAATGTTGTACATAGTGCATAGCCTGTTAATGTGGTGGTGTAGTGTTAACTGCTCTTGTTTGCATGCTGTTGTTGTAGGCATATGTGTTTTGGCGTTTGTGCACCATCTTCAGTGCCTTTAGTTCCACACTTTCCATGTGTTTGTCATGGTGCCTGTGCCTACAACAGATACAGTATGTGAATAAAGACAGTTGGACACCGCAACACCGTAGACCATTATATTGCAGAATAGAATGAAAACCATAAGAAACATGTGATGAATCTAAAGCTCGAAGGTCTCTACCAGTCCTTCCCCACACTGAACACAGTTTCTTTGCACATAGTGAATAATTTTGGTTTTCTGTGCGGTTCAGGAAGGGTAGTCTGGTCACAGAACAGTTTGCTGTACTTTCTTCTGTGTATTTCCATTTTGTTGGTCTTCAGTTTTGGTATGCATTCATAATAATCAGTAGCCCTGTTTTGTTCCAAATTTTTTATCCTTGATTGGAAACTAACTGGCTAAAGCTTCATACTTATGCAGTCGTGTGCCAGCCAATGCAATACATAGCCTTATAAAGGTAAAGTGATCCCGTTACAGGCCCGGTGTGGCCCAGAGGTTGAGTAGAGGTATAGCTCTACTCTTCTATGACCGTGGCACAAGAAGGGGGTGAGTGGTCAGCAGCACGCCCCCGCCGCACTTTACCCAAGGGAAAGACCCAGTACACATTTTACAGGAGACTGGGTGGGCCCCAGAGCCGGTCTGGATGGGCGGAAAGTCTCTTCCCCCCCGGGATTTGATCCCGGACCATCCAGCCTGTAGCTCAGTCACTATACTGACTGAGCTACCCGGCCTACACGTAGCCTTATAGCTTACGTATTTCCAACAAATGCTTGCTTCTTTTGGATGTAAATTGATTAAGATAGGCGTTGTTCATGATAAGCCTTGTATAAGGTGATGTGGGATAAAAGCGCTGTTCTGCTAATATTAAATGGCTATATGAAAGCTGTGCTGCAAATTAATGATAACTACTGCAAGGGCAGCTGATCCAAAATGTGCCTGTTACCCAATTACATACTTCAGTTTAGGCGTGATGGACAATATCTGCCATTAGTCACACCCTAATAACAACATTAATTGTAAATTTTCTCTCCAATTGCAGGATGACTTCCTACTCAGACATTATGACAAAGGCCCATGTAAGAATAAGCTTGGGCATTCTCGAGCGTCAGTTATCTGGCATCGAACACAAGTGATTGGGATCTTCGCTGGATTTGGAATCCTACTGCTGGTGGCATCTCCACTCCTGCTGCTAGCAGCACCGTGCATTGTTTGCTGCAAGTGTCGTGTCTGCAGTGGAAGTAGCAAGCTTGATACAGACGACGAAATGCAGGAAGAATCAGCATCTTGAAGTGTAATGCATTGTTTGAATCACAATTTTAAGATTAGTCAGTCATTTATAAATTTATTAAGTATTCATTCTATGATAATTTGACAGATGTTTGCTTAAAGTCAACTTGCATACGTGTAATATTATGTGAACATAAATTTTGTGCAGAAACGGGACTACAGCAGTAAATTTCAATGACTCCGGGGTCACAGAGGGTGAATGCAGTGTTTGTCTGTGAAATAAATAAGACCATTTCAAATTGGATGTCTTTTTGTCTACGCAACATATGAAGATAATTGAAAAAAATTGTTTTTTTTTTAATATAGCAGTGCAGTATATATACTTGAAATGTACACTTAGTGTGGAGTGGTACTGTATATCAGGACTTTTCTTACTGTACAGGACTTCAGAGAACCTTTTATATTCAATTCACTACAGTATTTAATATGACTAAATCTAACAGTGAATGATTTGGAGTTTGAAATTTATATTTTATATGTGCTATGAATTAACTGATCTGCATTAGTGGAACACTGTAAGCAATGCAAATAATTCTTTGGCATCAGGTGTTTGCTGCGTTTGTTTCGTGATATATTTTGATCAGTTTATTTAAAAGTTTGCAGTTGGCATGTGACATGCCGATGAATATAACTTATGTTTGTCGCTAGAATTTAACCACGAGAAAGAAGGGGGAAATTTCCTAGTGAAACAGAACATGCTTGTGGATCTCCGTGTGTGAAGTGTAAGTGCTGCAGTTAATGCAAAGTGGTGATCAGTTTGATGTTTTTTCCTTGTCATATACCAAATGTGTAACGGATTTCCACACGTACTTATTTTTTTTTGAGCTAAGTGTTAAATTTGTGTGGTGTTTGGACTGATGATGAACAAAACCAGTTATGAAGTCATCTTAATTTGTGAATAAACAATTGTAGATTATATGTGTAATCATTGTACACAGGAAAATGTTAAAAGTTTCTATGTGTCTTCACAATTTGTATACATAACTTGTGAAAATAACATACTTCTTGTATTTCTATACCTGTGACCTACATCATTCTGATGTTCTGTCATTGTGTTTCTGTATCAGTATACACTTTGATAGAAACAGCTTGTTAATTTGCAGGACTGATATGGTCTGCAATCAAAGAAGATTTTTTTTTAAGTTTCATTGATGTGGTGTATTAACTCACATGTTGCACTTAAAACAACACAAAATTACATTATTCCTCTTTATTTAGCCAAATATGTGCTACATATGTCTATAAATACCTGATTATAAATTTTACTTGAGAATAAGACACCAAATTTTTTTTTCAATATTTCTTAGAATTATGTGGGAATTATCTGTTTTAATATTTTGATAGCACGCGATGCGAATGATATCTGAATATACAATTTTGTGGAATGAAAATGTTCATCAGGGCTTGTATTTGATTTAATTCTTCACACATAGTTATTTCTAAATTGTGTTCTTGAAAATGTCATTCTTGTTACTATGTGTCTTTGTAAAGATGTATAGTACACATAAGTTTTTGTACTGTAATTTGTGGAGAGAGTAATCCTGTGCTATCTTCTTTAGTGTGCAGTTCCCAGTGACCATTACGTCATATCTTCGGTATCACAGAGAACATCATTAAGCTATATATTCAGTGCACTTCCATTGAACACGACTCATGCAAAAGCACACACAGAATTCCTTATCTGGCATTCTGACATTTTACCATAGCAATAGTGCTTGATATTTGTCAACAGTAAAATTCACATTATTTCAAGAAAAATGTATTTTATATTACACAGTAGTTAACACTCACCATCAACACCACTATTTATTACATTTTATCAGCAAATAACACGGCTACACGTTTTGACCACTAAGTGGTCTTCTTCAGGCCACTGAAATAGAATTAAAATTACAATTGGAAGTACATTTAGCCATGTTACCCACTGATGAAACGTAATGAATAGTTGCGTTGATAGTGAATGTTTAAACTAAAAGGTAAAGGTAAAGTTTTCCCGTTACAGGCCCGGTGTGGCCCAGAGGGTGGGTAGAGGTATAGCTCTACTCTTCTATGACCGTGGCTCTAGAAGGGGTGAGTGGTCAGCAGCACGCCCCGGCCGCACTTTACCCCCGGGATAGACCCGGTACCCATTTTACAGGAGGTTGGGTGGTACCCAGGGCCAGTCTGAATGGATGGAAAATCTCGCCCCCACCGGGATTCGATCCCGGACCGTCAAGCCCGTAGTCAGTCGCTATACTGGCTGAGCTACCTGTCCCATGAATGTTTAAACTGCCTTGTAAAATATGCAAACACAACACAATGTCCAAGGTGAAAATTATTTTATATTAAGCAATTAAGGGACTAGAACTACTATTTATATAGCAAATAATTAATATTTTATTCTTAGAACTTACATAATTTTTGATGAGTAGAAGAGCGTCATTGAGAAGCATGCCCTATTCTCGTGTCCTGATAATTATTTAAGAAATACATGGAATTTAATAATATAAAATTATGGCTGTAACACACATAAATTGTTATTAGGATATGGTGGAAACTGAAAAAGTAAGGGACACAGTGGTGCATACTATTATGTATTTTTCTTACTCCCCCCAGTGTGAAGTGTCAAGCATATGATGTGTGCCCATGGACACATAACTTCCATTACAACTTAAAAATTCAATTTACTGAATTTAACTATGTGTACAAAGTTCACCCAAAAATGGTTTTTGTTCTTATGGGGAGCATAAATTATTTGTGCCCCAAAACTTTTGCTGGCCACAGACATAAATCCAGCTGGCTGTGGATTGTCATCAGTGGCGTATACGGCCCAAAATGAAATATAATGGTAATTCAGATAATGATCCAAGTGTTACTAAGCTTGTGGTGAATTGCTCAGTTGATTGTGGTAAAGCAATCCCATGATGGGCCTGGATAGGCCGTGAGGGTTCCAGGAGGTTGAGGTTCCCAGATTTCAAGAAAGTCAGTGCATGAAGGTGGTAAGGTTGTCAGCCCTATGCACCGGCCGCCTTTACCCACCAGGAAATATTCCTGGTACTCATTTCTGATAGAGGATGAGTCATCCCCAGGGCCATAGTGTAGCCGGAAGTATTATGTCAATGAAAAATTCCAGTGACACCATTGGGAATTGAACCCACGATCTTCCGGCTTGTAGCACGGTGCCTCAACCAACTGCACCACCGCATGCCCCAAATTTATTGTGGTAGGTAGGGTTTAATATTGAGGTGAAATGAAACTGCCCTCCTTCCACAAGCAGTGGCTTGTGTATTTGTAAAGTGGGTCCTGAGTAATGGACTTGCAACTGAAATATTTAGCCCACAGCATAGATGTCAGGCCACCATCTGATCAGAGAGGTTATGGAATTTATTTCCTTATTTATTGCGGAGTAATTCTCAGCCACAGTCAGTGTCTGTTGAACATTTAAGCTGCCCACTTATTAAGGACATTAATGTTGAATAAGTGACATGGCATGTAATGAAACAGGATTCAGTTGCATGATTTATAGTTAATTGATGGAGGACCAGAGGCCACTTGCACATAACATACATTATTGTTTGGTTTTCATGTTATTCAAGTACTGGCGGTATGATGAACAAAGGTTAGGTTAGGTTAGGTTAGGTTAGTGCAGAAAATCTCACTGTCCATGTCTGTGTTAGTGAATAAAATGTGTGCTAAATTACGACATCAGATTTGTGGACAGTCCTTTGTTGGTCACATATACCAACAAATGCACACAATTTGTGGGCTCCCTTCTTTGTGTGCACTGCAAAACAATATGTAAGATATTTTATGTTAGATCAATGTATTTTTTAAAAATTAGGTGTAACGTTCAAAATATGAAATTGTACTGTTTTAAGGACTTCAGGAAACATGAATTGATCAGTGGACAGATGGATAAATATGTAGATGAACAGTCATATGTAATGAAAAAGGAAAGACAACTGATACTCTGGCCAAACTAAGGTGTGAAAGAAGTCAGGATAAACCAGTCTCTGCATTCATTATGCAGTCTGTCTGATGGCAGGTCCCTAGCTTCTTCCACAGCAAATTCTCCACAGAGTGAGATCTAGTGCTTCCTCTTTCAGTTTCCAGTAGTGTCTTGTTCCCTTAAGGTCGTTCTGTAGCTGCTTACATCTTCTTCCTCATCTCATCCCTTCTATCTTTCCTTCAGTAACATGTTTTAGGAGGCAGTTCCTATGCAAGATGTAACCAAACCAGTACACCTAAAAATAAGGTTAGGAACATCGGGAGGGACAGTGATCAATCATAGATATTCCAGAAATATTTGTGTCCCACAAGATGGCTATATTTATTTCATTTTTAACATTGTTGCTGAGGCTGCCCACTACATCCACATGTAGAATGAGGTCCTAGTGTATTGTACTTTAAGTACAGAACTTGAGAACAAGTCAACATAAGGTATGTTTAAAATGAGAAGTAACATTTGCACCCTAAACACATTTCAGTTATGTACAGATGTTATCAGTGTAGCTCATATTTTATGTACATACTGCACAAGAAATTTTCAAGTCACACACACAGAGGAAGTGCTGTTCATTAAGGTGTTAGATTTCTAACAGAAGAATGCCTAACTCAAAGAGAAATTGATTAGATACCACTTTAAATTGTGTTGTTACAGGATAGATACTGCATTTGGGTGTTGGAAGGTTCTTGTTTGATTCGTTCATAACATGTCATTTTGATACAATGTCAGAGCAGCAAACTGTCTGTTAAGATCATGTTTATGTCTCCTGAATTTGTATGGAATGTCCCCATTTTCAGATATAGCCATACCTGATCCCTTCCAGAAGATGGATTCAGGTAGTCTGTCTGAAACACTGGTAAATTTCTACTAAACTGCATGACATCACATCATAGGCATATTGTCATAAAAATATCATTAAAAATGGCAGTTCACATTTGTTAGCATATGCCATAATTGTAGTAGGTATATGATTTCTTTGTTACATCATTCTTTACGCTGTATCCACATGTTCTTACTACGTGACAAAGTGCAAGTACTATGCAGCTAAAGTCCTTGCTGGAAGAAACATGGATGTCGTTGCACGACACTTGAATAGTAATGGTATTATGTGGGCTGGGCTGCAGGCAGGGTGACCAAGGAATGTCAGTTCAATACGCTGCATAAGCAAGAGATATGTTCCTAAATGGAAGAGTCCAAACCAGGTATGGGGTCAACCAGGACTTGTAAAAATGGATACCAAGGCCTTTCACAGCGATAAACAGATGGGGCCTGAAGTTAACCACTTGCCTCCATCTAGCACCAGGTCAATGCATGTAACTATACATCCAACATTGTGTCTTCCTGGCGCACACAGGGACATCTTGTACCTTTTACAATTACAAAATTTATTCATGTGAGCGAAGGGAATTTCTGGAAATTTCACAGAAGGATCTCAATAATTTACAGATGCCATAATAAAACGGAATTGTGTCATTGGTTATTTAACACTGAGCTTTGGAACTCCATGCTTAACTGTATCCACGAATAAACATAATCGTACATGTCTACATTTACTGTAAATTTTTGTAAGTCATGATGTAAGCTCTTGAAGTGGCAATTCAGTAGTGGTTACAATTACCCAAAAAGCAATTACTTCAGAAGTGGCAAGGGACAGTACTCTTGAAGCACTTGCAAAAGCTGTGGCAAGAATTTAATGGTCTATATATTATATGGAGTATTTCGATGATTATGGAAACTAGACGAATTTACACATTGCTCACATGTATTAGTGCTTATTACTAACTTCCTATCAAGTCTTGCAAGCTTGGCAGAGCAACTGTGGTCTAAGGCGAGGGTCGTTTATACAGACTCTGTACTTGTGCGTATGAAACAATTTTATATCCTCAAGGACGAATTGTTTACTACCTCAATTACGGCACTTGGAATCCATAATACGTTTCAGTGAATCACGTTCAGATAATGTGTAGGTTATCTGCATAACATCAACAAACCGCTCCAAAGTAAACACACACATGTCAACAACGGATAAAACTACCATCAACTGCCACGTATTGTCAGCTACCCATTTTGCTCAAATGGCAATCTACAACCGGTGAGGCATCGCATCCAGCTTTCCATCTCTGATCCATGGTAACAATCATGATCTAGAGAAATAAATTCTAACCCTCTCGTTGACAGGTTTAAGATTTATGTAGTTCCAGCCGTCACGCAATGTATAAATAGATAATTAATATTTACTAGTCGACACGGTAACATGTTCCTGCAATAACAGTAGCGTATTAACTCTTGTAAAAATCAGAGGCTTTCAATATGTTTTAATATAACAAACTGTTCTATTCTAGCTGAACTGGTCAAGACCTCTATTATGAATTTTCGCCAAACGTTGGTACCACGTATACTACGAAGTCAAAGGAAATAATATCCTATATTTGTACTATTATTTTAAATTATTGTATCACATGCGCTCCTATCTGCATATTATATAATTAGGGTCTGGCATACTGAACATTCTATAAAATTGATACAACATACTAATAGTTACGTATTTGACTTCATCTTTCATCTTCCGGTTGCAAATGTTCGTTGCGTGAGAAATGAAGTGTGTTGAAGTCTTTGTGTGTTGTACTGTCATTTGTGTTGAATGTTGTAAATAATTTTGTTCCTTCGTCGTTGAATCTGGTGTTAAGCTCTGAGGCTGAAACATACATGTATATGTTATCTTGAAAAGTATTTTATGGCTTCTCAAGTACATATCCCTTTGAAGAATTTAACAAAGTTTCAGAAATTGTGACAGGAGCAGTTCGATCGAAGGTTGGCACATCGCTTGACAGGACGGAATGAGGTAAGTGAGGTACTGGAAGCATGAATGCAAGTTACGCGAGTGGTTGTTATTTGAGTCTTCTACGTAATTTTATTATGCGTTGTAGCTTGCAGAGGACCCAGATGCAGTCCTTGAATGGAAAACGACCAAATTCCCAAAGAACACAACAGGAAACATCGCCAACGCAACATGACGAATTGATAAGATACATATATGACTGTAAGTTGTTTTGTGTGATGTATTTGTAGTGTACACTTAGCATAATTCGGTCGAATTTTACATATTGTTCGCCAAGATTTATTCTTTTATGTGTAAACAAACACCAGTCATATGTGACAGTAAGCGTGTAGTCACAGTGTTTGTTGTTTAATCGATAATGGCAAATCAGATCATTTGGAAAATCAGCAGCAAATGATTATCAGATAAGAGGTAGGAATCATAAAGCACATAGCAGAAATATTTTATTTGCGCAGTGTTACTTTCATATGTGTAAGCACAGAACTTGAAAATGTGGTTACAGGACACAATTGTCTGTGCACACAGTGTCAGCTCCCTGTCAGAATACCCTTGTATGTTGTTATCAGCCTCTTTCAGCTGTTTCATAACTTGTGTAAAGTTGTAATTCACTAAGCATTGCTGTGTACAAATACAAAGGATGACCTGGAAAAAAGTCACAACAATAGGCTTTAGTGTTTGGTTAATGAGATTGCTACATATTAGGTCCACCTTGAATTAACAATAAAGAACTCTATTAGAAATGTGTTTGAAACATGTCTATTATGATGGTAGTTGCAGAGAAAACTGTAATGATTGTATAATGATTAAATTTTTCTTTTGCTGATGTTTATATTTGGTAATCTCAGCCCAGATAGTTTCTTTTTCATTTTGCCTTGACATATAGGACATTATATTGAAGTTAGAAAGTAGTTAAACATATTGGTGAGGGCCAGATGGATGGACAGATCAACAGACAAAGAAGGGGTAGGTAGGTGGGTAGTAGATGTAGATAAAGGGATGGACAGTTGTACAGGGGCCAGATTTCTTAAACTGTTGGTTCCATTAATTTTATTAGTGAAGGAATGTTTTGTTATACATTTAGACATTTTAGAAGTCCAGTTCTCATACCATGCATCTTATCCCCTTGTTTGCTCTCCATAATGGACATCAGATAGACATTTTTGGCCTGTATAGTGTTCAGGGATGATAGAAAGAGTGAAGGCATTTAACAAGATTTGTTTGTCTTTATAGCTTGGAACAGTGTATCAAGAGAACTGGAGAAGTATAGTCAAAATGGTTCTGACACTAGCAAAGGTAAGTGTTTTTATTTTTGTGTGATGTTATTAAATAAGTGACTGATATTCTCAGAGATGTGTTGTACAAATGACGTCCAGTAAGTAAGTTAACCTCCATGATAAAAATTATTTGTGATGTTACTATGACAAATTTAGCTCATTTAGTGTCATTGAAGTATCATTATTTTTCAAAATAATTTCTGAAAACATTGGTGTATTTGGGCCATCTTTTCGCGAGGTCAACAATTGAGTCACAATAGGAAATTGGCTCTTGCATTCATAATCATTCATGAGCAGCCATTTCCTCTTTCTCATTATTGTGGAATTGGCATTGCCCCCAACGTTGCTTCAGTGGCCGAAAGTTAGTTTTGTCCCTGGTGTTGTGTTCATATCTGTCCCTGATGTGCTGGGTCAGCTGGAGAAGCTATCATTTATGTTTATCTGACCATTTTTTAACTCTGTTTCACATTCTGCAATGGTGTACTATCTCATTATGTTATTATCCTAAACTTCTGTCAGTTAGCATTCAATTGTAACGGGGGAAAACATGTTTTACCCGTCAGAAGTGAATCACAGTTTGAAATAATTCATGTTATCACATTTCAAGTGTCAGTGCCACTGCACAGCAACGTATGCCCTCAATAATATGTCTGACAGTTGCAGCAAATATTATTTGTTACCCCTACTACAAGAGGGCCGCGGTAGCACAGTGGTTAAGGTGCTGTGCTACAAATCGGAAGGTCGCTGGTTTGATCCCAGCTGGTGTCGGTGGATTTTTCATTGACATAAAATCCTTCTGATCACACTATAGCACTGGAGTCGACTCAGCCTCTAACAGAAAATTCCTTGGGGGTAAAGGCGGCCTCTGAATAAGGCTGACAAACTACCACCATTCTGTGCCGTCATGAAATCTGGGAACCTTAACTTCCTGGAACCCTCTGGGCTCCTCTGGGCCTGTGACAGGACTGCTTTACCTTTACCTTTGTACCCCTACTACAAGTTGTATGCCATACTAAAAAATAGTGATCGGTACAGATGTTGGGGCGCAGGAAACTCTGCTTTTTGAAAATGACTGATAATTTTGTTTCTCCTCATGTGTACTGATTGACCTCACAGATTTGTGTTTGTAAGGTAGGTATGTGTGAACAATTAAATATGCTCAAAACTGCAGTGAACTTTTTTTGTAAGTGAGCCATCCCCATTGTGCTACATACAATCATATAGATAGGTAGAGTAAAGTCAAACACAGATTGTGAATTTTTTTCATTTTTATTCCGTGCAATAGTTTCGGATTGTAGACATGGGCCAACTACTTGCACTGTTTTATGTTATTAAAATATTTATTTACATATAATACTTTAAAACATAAGACTTATTTTAAAATTTGCTAAAACTCCTACATGTTTCGGTCAT
>Ga0123357_10011077_pt1 | contig 11534 bp, 4 predicted proteins | sample TergutEmb28metaG_FD_89873 | JGI IMG/M metagenome (GOLD analysis project Ga0123357, IMG submission 89873) | Embiratermes neotenicus P4 segment gut microbial communities from Petit-Saut dam, French Guiana - Emb289 P4 | ecosystem: Host-associated > Arthropoda: Insects > Digestive system > Gut ...
AAATTCGATGGAAGTGCTGTAACAGTTAAATTACCATTTATTAATTATTACTCTGAAGTACAGCTAATATAAGAAATAAATTAAACTTATCAATGGATTTTAAACTGACTGAATGCAATTTTTTGTGTACACTATGGCATGCAAGCACATCATGAAATTGTGAATAGCATGTCATATGGTTATGTCAGATAAAGCAGAATGTCTGATAACTGAAGGTCGGACATTCAGGACTCTACTGTGGTTGCTGAAGACTTCCAGCACCATCAGGCTGGAGATTATCATACCTCAAATTTGCAAGATTTCAGGTTATTGCGGCAGTGATAATGAAGATTCCAGTCTTCTGGAACATGACACCACGGAAAATGGTATATGGGTACCAATGTTATGTCACAACCAATACTGTAATTTTCAAGGTAGTCAAATGAGACTACCGTGAAGATGCTGGCAGAAAGTTTTTCTGAAATATTGGTACTTACAATATACCCATGTAATTCTTTTAAAATTTGCCATCATACAAAATTTCAAATCCTTCAGGCTGATGGATGTCCATTCTGTCACAATTTTATTTCCTTCATGGCAGGCTGTGTGTGTGTGTGTGTGTGTGTGTGTGCGTGTGTAGTGTAGTGTAGTACAGGCATTGGCTGTCTGACATAAGGGTTCTTTTCCACTCACCCCTCTGTAACTTGAGGTTTAAATACATTGAAATTTGACTCTCTACCCACCAAACACATATGAATCACTGTATTTATTTATACCATGTATGTGCATACATGTGTGTGTGTGTGTGTGTGCGTTGTTAATCAAATAACTGTGCACTGAAATACTATGCTGAATGTAATTTTGTTAAAATGTTAAAAATTACTGTAGGTACAGTAAAGGCCAATATCAATGATATAAACAAGTCCAAAAATCTAGTTATCACCTCAATATTCTGGGTCCCAGAAGGGTTACATGAAGCAGTTCCTCACTGACAACCCACAAGCATTAAACATAATGGTACAAAATTTAATCCCTCAGGATCTGTGCACCCTGATGTAAGGTCAAGTTTATCTAAGTCAAGGCACACTGAGTGCACAAGTTTCTCTGACATCAGCACCTCACTGTGCTTTCAAATTCAACAGAAAAAAATTGGTGCATGTTTCAAAAGTTTTATCACTTTAATATTTCTTGTTATCATGTTTTGGAAAATTATGTAAGTCTGAAACTGCTAACTTGAAATTGTTTAAGTATGAGAGATTTTGTACACATTTCAAAATAGTGATTGATGTAAATACATGTATACTAACAATTAAACATGAAATAACATATAACCATAACTTTTGTTATTTAACAGTAGACCATTTTTTTCAATTTAAATCATGCATTATGCTATAATTTTTATAGTAAATGTTTCCAAAGACCAGTCTGAGAACATGGCGTGGAACAGAACAGTCAGATCTCAGACAGCTGAATCTAACAGAGGGCTGGAGACACCTGCACTAAACAGACCTTCAAGATTTCTACTGGTTGCCAAATATTGTTTGTGTGATAAAATCAAGGAGGAGGAGGAGGATGAAACAGTGCATGTGGCACATACAGAGGGAAAAAATGCATACAGTGTTCTTGTGTGAAGGCCTGATGAATGGCCACTTAAAAGACCTATGCATAGCTTCAAGGACAACATCAAAACATATCTTAGAGATAAAAGGTGGTCAGGCATAGGCAGGATTCAGTGGGCTCAGGATAGGATCTAGAGGCATGCTCTTGTGAACATGGTAACAATCTTTCAGATTCCATAAAAAGAAGTGCCAAACCACCACCAAGTTTCTGAAATACTGTTCAAACTGTCACCATGTGCTCTTACCCATTTACACAATATGCAGCCACGTATGTCCACAATATGGGACAGAAATGTGGTCATGTCAGAGAGCAGAGAGTACTGTATACTGCAGAAAAGCCTAACATCCTCATATAAACTAGCTGTGAGCATGAAATAAACTTGGGCAATATGCAAAAAACAGCATCTCCTTCCTTGGACTATTCTGAACAGAATACATATGGGACAATTTCTTTCATACACAAATTTTAGTACATATTTTAACTGGCCTTACTAGATTTCTAGGTATACCATCTACGAGGATGGTGATCTACATATCTCTCGTAACTGCATCACCATTTACTCAGAAATCTACAAATAACTAAGAAATACTGTATTAATAAATAATATAGCCTTCAAAAATTCAACATCAAACTTTAAAATCTTCTGCAAGTCACTGCTGGAGGTACAATCTATGATGTCCAGGTGCCATAATTGCATCATACTGAGTTTTATTTGTTCAGACTTATAAGGAGAAACATATAGGCATGGAGCATAAAGGCAAGAAAAACAAACATGATAAATTGATATAGGAAAGCTCATGTAACATGCACATCTCTATGTTTCCTTTCTTTATAAACTTCTGAATATAAGAGATTCATTACAAAAGTCATATTATTAAAATATGCCTTACATTTTATGCCTCCATGCTAGCAGAAACAGTTCTTAGCAGAATGAAGTTTTAAGAAAATAGAAGAAAGTCAATTCAGGCATGAAGCTGAAGGCAAAATATTTCTTAAACATTTTACTTTCTTTAAATATTAAAAGATAAAAAGAGCATACGTAACATATATAATTTATTGTATGGGGGCTACATGTTTTGACCCTTTATAGGGTCACCATCAGGCCTTCTTTGGAATCAAGTCAATGAATGCTGCGTACATGTTGGGATCCCAACATGTACACAGCATTCATTGACTTGATTCTAAAGAAGGCCTGATGATGACCCTATAAAGGGTCAAAACATGTAGCCCCCATACCATAAATGATGTGTGTGACGTATGCTGTCTTTATCTTTTAATATTTAAACTCTTAACACAACGGGATGACTTCAATAAAAAAAAAATACTTTTGCATTTTATTTTTACTGCCAAATATAACGTAAACTTCTGGGACCATGTGTGTAGTCAATACTAATGCAATATTATTTGAACAGGATGCAAAAAAGAGGGGAAGGTTCATAAGAAGTTATACATTGTGATTACAGTACCAACTGCTATCATAAATATTCATTTTTCTTGACCAAATAGAGTATTTGAAAGTGTCAGTGAATGCAGAACTGTAAAAAGTTAAGTTTTAGATGGGAAATAAGTGCATACCATACTCCATGTTAATGAAAGAAAGACCAGATCAGTCAAAATTAAAAATGTATGTGTAAGGAAGGAGCATATTCCCAGAACACAGAACTGAAGAAAAGATACAAAACCTCAACAAATCTTATTTCTGAAATTCTGCAACTTTTAATTACAGGACTACGTAAAACAATTAATAGGAATCCTATGATCATTTAGTATGGTTGTCTGACGATATCAGATATGATGTAAAGAAGGATGCACAACGTGAATATAACCCCTGGTTTTATATATGACGTACTTACCATTTCCCCATACTTCCAGAAGAACCTCTTCCCAACCAAATAATGTATCATTCTTGCGTAGGGCTACCACTGGGTGTCCAACTTTGTAGCCAGGGTTTTGAGAGTAGGTAGCAGTGTCCTCTTCATCACTCACATTGCCACTCACCACGTTCACAGACTTGTAATGTTTAAACTTAGCCACAAAATGCTGGGAAAAATAAATTTCCATTTGGTTCACGGCTTCATGCTTGGGCATAATGACACTATCTGTTATATGGCCATATGTATTAGCTTTCATTGAAGCATAAGACAATGGAGTTTTCACATCAGCAAGAATGTATGTTGCTGTTAGATTCAATATATCTGTTCCTTTCCAAATAATCTCATAAGAGACTGAAATCAATACATTATGACACACTTCCTCTTTTTCATCATATGATGTATTTAGAATATCTTCAACAGAACCAGAACACTTAGACAGGGAAAGTTCGTTTTCAAGCACTTCAGAATTCAATGGTATGTTAGGTCCAAAAACCTTATTTGAGAATACAACATAATCAGAAGCATTACCGACACAAAGAAATTTGTGTTCCGTCTGAACAGAATTTTGTCCAACACTGTCCATGGCAACAGGCAGAAAACCTGAGACAGATGAGGTCTTAATCATGGAGTCAGCAATAATATGGCTTTTTGCACTTAATGGTGAATTCACAACTTTTTCACAGATATTTCTTGAGATAGCTCTGACACAGTGGGCTTCACGGTTCACAAGAAAACGTACTGGAAAAGAGTCAATGCACATGCCATTTGGGTATAATATATTTGCTGGCATTTCAAGATGTCTTGGTCTGCTACCTAGAACACCTTCATTATCCAGGTCCACCATTTTGATTAAGGAGCCATACTTATAATAAGTAAACACATTATTGTTACTTATTTCACCTACAGTTCTCCTTCGAAAATCAAAATAATCCTTCTTATACACCAAAGAGTCACTAAATGCTGCAAGAGTGTCCACCTTCTTCTGTGTAACGAAATACTGACCCAGGTATGGAGTATTCTCAATCACATAACAAAGAAGATAAGCCCATTCACTGTGTAGACTCTCTGAGAGACGATGCTTACAATTTTCTTCCATCAATCTTTCAGTTTTCTGACCATCTTCTAATCCCCCTGTACAGGAGAAGCTAGACTTTTGCTCCAGAGAGCAGTCCTGAAACATTCAAAAACACATGTCTGGGCAATTAAACTAGAATATCAGTGTTATACCTGCATATTTCACCGATGAGTTGCATAGCACTGATGCATAATGGAAGATTCTGTGTCTATGACTGCCCACACATGCCATTTTTGAAACTACTGAATAGAGTTCAGTATTTGGCTAGAGTTGTCTAGTGAATTTAATTTTTGTTCATATCAGTCCAACAGATAAGCTATTTTACTCTATGATTGCATTCAGCTTTACAATTTTTTTTTTGAAAAGGTTTATTCCATAAAATCTTTATTAAGCTCAACAACTTCTACATGAAACCTTATGAGGGGTGAATATATAACGAAATCTATGCGAAAAGCAATGTTGGTGACATACCACACAACAGCTAAGTGGCACATTCATTCCTCACTTGAATATAGAACAAAATATTATCTGTATTTGCCATTTTATTTTATATTTTAAACCATACATTTTAAATCTTATTACTATTTTATATTTGTGCATTGGTTCTTGAAGTTTTTGCAATATGCCCTTAGTAAGACCCCTCTCTAAGGATGGCCACAAGTGTGGCTGAAACATGTATATATAGGCTTACTATATTTATAATAAAATATACGATACTCTTAAATGAATATATTTATTTGTTGGTTTCATCTCTGTATCGAATCAGCTTAAAGCATGGTCATGGATTATTTAAAACTGATAATGTAGGGTACTACGACTCATTACACACCTAATATTAAAATACTCCCTTTAGTAACAAGGACTTTTACAATCAACACTGTACATAAGAATAATTACAACAGAAAAAATCTTTGTTAATAAAAGAGACATTCATGTGAAGTCAGTGTGAGAAACATATATGCTACAATGTCTAACATTTACTGAAAATTTAAATATATGAATTACAACATATAACCAATAATGGAATATGTGGTATATAGCAAACAAAAGGTAACAGAAGAATATTACTGAAGTCAGGACAGCAACCTACCGCAGACAGATGTCTTACTTAAAACCGAAATTGGTAAAATTACAGCTATATACAGTGACACAAAGTAGAAATAAAATTAAATTATCCCGCTACGAGATATTTTTCAGCGCACAGTAAACATCAAGGGTATACCCTTGATGTTTACTGTGCGCTGAAAAATATCTCGTAGCGGGATAATTTAATTTTATTTCTACTTTGTGTCACTGTATATAGCTGTAATTTTACCAATTTCGGTTTTAAGTAAGACATCTGTCTGCGGTAGGTTGCTGTCCTGACTTCAGTAATATTCTTCTGTTACCTTTTGTTTGCTATATACCACATATTCCATTATTGGTTATATGTTGTAATTCATATATTTAAATTTTCAGTAAATGTTAGACATTGTAGCATATATGTTTCTCACACTGACTTCACATGAATGTCTCTTTTATTAACAAAGATTTTTTCTGTTGTAATTATTCTTATGTACAGTGTTGATTGTAAAAGTCCTTGTTACTAAAGGGAGTATTTTAATATTAGGTGTGTAATGAGTCGTAGTACCCTACATTATCAGTTTTAAATAATCCATGACCATGCTTTAAGCTGATTCGATACAGAGATGAAACCAACAAATAAATATATTCATTTAAGAGTATCGTATATTTTATTATAAATATAGTAAGCCTATATATACATGTTTCAGCCACACTTGTGGCCATCCTTAGAGAGGGGTCTTACTAAGGGCATATTGCAAAAACTTCAAGAACCAATGCACAAATATAAAATAGTAATAAGATTTAAAATGTATGGTTTAAAATATAAAATAAAATGGCAAATACAGATAATATTTTGTTCTATATTCAAGTGAGGAATGAATGTGCCACTTAGCTGTTGTGTGGTATGTCACCAACATTGCTTTTCGCATAGATTTCGTTATATATTCACCCCTCATAAGGTTTCATGTAGAAGTTGTTGAGCTTAATAAAGATTTTATGGAATAAACCTTTTCAAAAAAAAAATTGTAAAGCTGAATGCAATCATAGAGTAAAATAGCTTATCTGTTGGACTGATATGAACAAAAATTAAATTCACTAGACAACTCTAGCCAAATACTGAACTCTATTCAGTAGTTTCAAAAATGGCATGTGTGGGCAGTCATAGACACAGAATCTTCCATTATGCATCAGTGCTATGCAACTCATCGGTGAAATATGCAGGTATAACACTGATATTCTAGTTTAATTGCCCAGACATGTGTTTTTGAATGTTTCAGGACTGCTCTCTGGAGCAAAAGTCTAGCTTCTCCTGTACAGGGGGATTAGAAGATGGTCAGAAAACTGAAAGATTGATGGAAGAAAATTGTAAGCATCGTCTCTCAGAGAGTCTACACAGTGAATGGGCTTATCTTCTTTGTTATGTGATTGAGAATACTCCATACCTGGGTCAGTATTTCGTTACACAGAAGAAGGTGGACACTCTTGCAGCATTTAGTGACTCTTTGGTGTATAAGAAGGATTATTTTGATTTTCGAAGGAGAACTGTAGGTGAAATAAGTAACAATAATGTGTTTACTTATTATAAGTATGGCTCCTTAATCAAAATGGTGGACCTGGATAATGAAGGTGTTCTAGGTAGCAGACCAAGACATCTTGAAATGCCAGCAAATATATTATACCCAAATGGCATGTGCATTGACTCTTTTCCAGTACGTTTTCTTGTGAACCGTGAAGCCCACTGTGTCAGAGCTATCTCAAGAAATATCTGTGAAAAAGTTGTGAATTCACCATTAAGTGCAAAAAGCCATATTATTGCTGACTCCATGATTAAGACCTCATCTGTCTCAGGTTTTCTGCCTGTTGCCATGGACAGTGTTGGACAAAATTCTGTTCAGACGGAACACAAATTTCTTTGTGTCGGTAATGCTTCTGATTATGTTGTATTCTCAAATAAGGTTTTTGGACCTAACATACCATTGAATTCTGAAGTGCTTGAAAACGAACTTTCCCTGTCTAAGTGTTCTGGTTCTGTTGAAGATATTCTAAATACATCATATGATGAAAAAGAGGAAGTGTGTCATAATGTATTGATTTCAGTCTCTTATGAGATTATTTGGAAAGGAACAGATATATTGAATCTAACAGCAACATACATTCTTGCTGATGTGAAAACTCCATTGTCTTATGCTTCAATGAAAGCTAATACATATGGCCATATAACAGATAGTGTCATTATGCCCAAGCATGAAGCCGTGAACCAAATGGAAATTTATTTTTCCCAGCATTTTGTGGCTAAGTTTAAACATTACAAGTCTGTGAACGTGGTGAGTGGCAATGTGAGTGATGAAGAGGACACTGCTACCTACTCTCAAAACCCTGGCTACAAAGTTGGACACCCAGTGGTAGCCCTACGCAAGAATGATACATTATTTGGTTGGGAAGAGGTTCTTCTGGAAGTATGGGGAAATGGTAAGTACGTCATATATAAAACCAGGGGTTATATTCACGTTGTGCATCCTTCTTTACATCATATCTGATATCGTCAGACAACCATACTAAATGATCATAGGATTCCTATTAATTGTTTTACGTAGTCCTGTAATTAAAAGTTGCAGAATTTCAGAAATAAGATTTGTTGAGGTTTTGTATCTTTTCTTCAGTTCTGTGTTCTGGGAATATGCTCCTTCCTTACACATACATTTTTAATTTTGACTGATCTGGTCTTTCTTTCATTAACATGGAGTATGGTATGCACTTATTTCCCATCTAAAACTTAACTTTTTACAGTTCTGCATTCACTGACACTTTCAAATACTCTATTTGGTCAAGAAAAATGAATATTTATGATAGCAGTTGGTACTGTAATCACAATGTATAACTTCTTATGAACCTTCCCCTCTTTTTTGCATCCTGTTCAAATAATATTGCATTAGTATTGACTACACACATGGTCCCAGAAGTTTACGTTATATTTGGCAGTAAAAATAAAATGCAAAAGTATTTTTTTTTTATTGAAGTCATCCCGTTGTGTTAAGAGTTTAAATATTAAAAGATAAAGACAGCATACGTCACACACATCATTTATGGTATGGGGGCTACATGTTTTGACCCTTTATAGGGTCATCATCAGGCCTTCTTTAGAATCAAGTCAATGAATGCTGTGTACATGTTGGGATCCCAACATGTACGCAGCATTCATTGACTTGATTCCAAAGAAGGCCTGATGGTGACCCTATAAAGGGTCAAAACATGTAGCCCCCATACAATAAATTATATATGTTACGTATGCTCTTTTTATCTTTTAATATTTAAAGAAAGTAAAATGTTTAAGAAATATTTTGCCTTCAGCTTCATGCCTGAATTGACTTTCTTCTATTTTCTTAAAACTTCATTCTGCTAAGAACTGTTTCTGCTAGCATGGAGGCATAAAATGTAAGGCATATTTTAATAATATGACTTTTGTAATGAATCTCTTATATTCAGAAGTTTATAAAGAAAGGAAACATAGAGATGTGCATGTTACATGAGCTTTCCTATATCAATTTATCATGTTTGTTTTTCTTGCCTTTATGCTCCATGCCTATATGTTTCTCCTTATAAGTCTGAACAAATAAAACTCAGTATGATGCAATTATGGCACCTGGACATCATAGATTGTACCTCCAGCAGTGACTTGCAGAAGATTTTAAAGTTTGATGTTGAATTTTTGAAGGCTATATTATTTATTAATACAGTATTTCTTAGTTATTTGTAGATTTCTGAGTAAATGGTGATGCAGTTACGAGAGATATGTAGATCACCATCCTCGTAGATGGTATACCTAGAAATCTAGTAAGGCCAGTTAAAATATGTACTAAAATTTGTGTATGAAAGAAATTGTCCCATATGTATTCTGTTCAGAATAGTCCAAGGAAGGAGATGCTGTTTTTTGCATATTGCCCAAGTTTATTTCATGCTCACAGCTAGTTTATATGAGGATGTTAGGCTTTTCTGCAGTATACAGTACTCTCTGCTCTCTGACATGACCACATTTCTGTCCCATATTGTGGACATACGTGGCTGCATATTGTGTAAATGGGTAAGAGCACATGGTGACAGTTTGAACAGTATTTCAGAAACTTGGTGGTGGTTTGGCACTTCTTTTTATGGAATCTGAAAGATTGTTACCATGTTCACAAGAGCATGCCTCTAGATCCTATCCTGAGCCCACTGAATCCTGCCTATGCCTGACCACCTTTTATCTCTAAGATATGTTTTGATGTTGTCCTTGAAGCTATGCATAGGTCTTTTAAGTGGCCATTCATCAGGCCTTCACACAAGAACACTGTATGCATTTTTTCCCTCTGTATGTGCCACATGCACTGTTTCATCCTCCTCCTCCTCCTTGATTTTATCACACAAACAATATTTGGCAACCAGTAGAAATCTTGAAGGTCTGTTTAGTGCAGGTGTCTCCAGCCCTCTGTTAGATTCAGCTGTCTGAGATCTGACTGTTCTGTTCCACGCCATGTTCTCAGACTGGTCTTTGGAAACATTTACTATAAAAATTATAGCATAATGCATGATTTAAATTGAAAAAAATGGTCTACTGTTAAATAACAAAAGTTATGGTTATATGTTATTTCATGTTTAATTGTTAGTATACATGTATTTACATCAATCACTATTTTGAAATGTGTACAAAATCTCTCATACTTAAACAATTTCAAGTTAGCAGTTTCAGACTTACATAATTTTCCAAAACATGATAACAAGAAATATTAAAGTGATAAAACTTTTGAAACATGCACCAATTTTTTTCTGTTGAATTTGAAAGCACAGTGAGGTGCTGATGTCAGAGAAACTTGTGCACTCAGTGTGCCTTGACTTAGATAAACTTGACCTTACATCAGGGTGCACAGATCCTGAGGGATTAAATTTTGTACCATTATGTTTAATGCTTGTGGGTTGTCAGTGAGGAACTGCTTCATGTAACCCTTCTGGGACCCAGAATATTGAGGTGATAACTAGATTTTTGGACTTGTTTATATCATTGATATTGGCCTTTACTGTACCTACAGTAATTTTTAACATTTTAACAAAATTACATTCAGCATAGTATTTCAGTGCACAGTTATTTGATTAACAACGCACACACACACACACACACATGTATGCACATACATGGTATAAATAAATACAGTGATTCATATGTGTTTGGTGGGTAGAGAGTCAAATTTCAATGTATTTAAACCTCAAGTTACAGAGGGGTGAGTGGAAAAGAACCCTTATGTCAGACAGCCAATGCCTGTACTACACTACACTACACACGCACACACACACACACACACACACACACAGCCTGCCATGAAGGAAATAAAATTGTGACAGAATGGACATCCATCAGCCTGAAGGATTTGAAATTTTGTATGATGGCAAATTTTAAAAGAATTACATGGGTATATTGTAAGTACCAATATTTCAGAAAAACTTTCTGCCAGCATCTTCACGGTAGTCTCATTTGACTACCTTGAAAATTACAGTATTGGTTGTGACATAACATTGGTACCCATATACCATTTTCCGTGGTGTCATGTTCCAGAAGACTGGAATCTTCATTATCACTGCCGCAATAACCTGAAATCTTGCAAATTTGAGGTATGATAATCTCCAGCCTGATGGTGCTGGAAGTCTTCAGCAACCACAGTAGAGTCCTGAATGTCCGACCTTCAGTTATCAGACATTCTGCTTTATCTGACATAACCATATGACATGCTATTCACAATTTCATGATGTGCTTGCATGCCATAGTGTACACAAAAAATTGCATTCAGTCAGTTTAAAATCCATTGATAAGTTTAATTTATTTCTTATATTAGCTGTACTTCAGAGTAATAATTAATAAATGGTAATTTAACTGTTACAGCACTTCCATCGAATTT
>Ga0123357_10011080_pt1 | contig 11534 bp, 5 predicted proteins | sample TergutEmb28metaG_FD_89873 | JGI IMG/M metagenome (GOLD analysis project Ga0123357, IMG submission 89873) | Embiratermes neotenicus P4 segment gut microbial communities from Petit-Saut dam, French Guiana - Emb289 P4 | ecosystem: Host-associated > Arthropoda: Insects > Digestive system > Gut ...
AGGGGAAGTGAAGGGGAAACATGCAAGTGGAGTGGGTAGCCAGTAGTCTTGCACTCTACCTCAGAACATGGTGTATCCAGCATTACTACCATTACTACCGCTGATGCGCACACCTCGGCTGCCAGTAGTTGACTGAACTGACCCCCCCCCCGGCCAATTTAAATGGACTCGTCCATTTCGCTGAAAGACCAAATCTGGTTTCTGCCCGTGTGCCATCACGTTTCAAACGTGCTCTACGAAAAACGTTTGCCACCATTTTTGTCAGTGATAATTTCTTTAACGAAAATACATATTCAGTTTTTATAAAATTATAACTAAAATACACGTGTGCTAATTACTACTGGAGCATAACGAAAAACCCGAAAAGTAAGAGACATGCTGGAAATTGCCATTCTATACATTTATCAGTCCTCCCGCTGTAAAATGTTGAGAAGTTTCTAACACAGGCTATTCGCTCACACACTATACACGACCACATCTGCGACAAGACTGTATCTATCGAACTTAACTACGCGTGCGAATATTACCAAATTTCCGCATTCTGTCCTTCATTCTTATCGGGTAGTATAAGGTATTATCAAAACACTCGCGAGCCCCTGAGAAAAGCCCGGCGGACCGCGGGTTGGTCATCCCTGTTTTAGGGTAGCAGTGGTAATTATAGGTACCGACGGCTTTCAGTACGAAATCCTGAATTTTCCCCATACAGTGGATTTATAGGCTTTGTGATTCTCAGACTACAGGTCGATTACTTCCGTAAATACAATTAGATGACTTCTCTTTGTGATGGAAATGCAATATTTGCTGTTAGGCACAAACCAGTTCATTTTAACACGCTGCATTACCGGATTTCCAAGAATAGATGAATAATGGAACCGTTTAAAATTATATTTGAAAATAACGTTAAAATTTGTCTGTCACCCACTTAACGTGAGTGAATGGAAGGTTATGTTATGTTTGTAATACTTTAAAAAATAATTAAATTATGAAAATATGCACTCCATGTCCAACAGACATACAATGCAGCTGTTAATCAATTGGGTTTGTGTTTTATCACTGGTGCATCGCTTAAAATATCCAGCAGAAGTAAGCTAAAATGATTCAATCTCATTTTCCCTGGTATCGATTCGTAGATATTTTTAATGAAGTTTTCCCCACTCTCAACGTAGCAGCTTCAAGGCTATTTAGGGAAAACCCTAGGATAAAGGAATTTGTCGTCCTGGCGGATGTCCTTGACGTACTTGCACTACGGTTTGCTGATCATGGCGGGAGTAGGCTCACATCTGGCAATTACTTCTTTGGGAAGACAAGTTTGGATGGACGGAGGTCTGGGAGTTGAACCCAGCATGTTTGGGACAGCAAGGTACCTTCGCCATTGCTACGAAGATCACTTTGAACGCTTCCGCGCTTAGGGTAAGCGGACGACGCCCTTATTTGTCTACACACCGGCATTTTCCTTACAACCGAGGCCAATAAAACAAGACCTCAGTAAGGCAGGCGAACAGTGTCAAACACTTGTCTTTGTATCCATTTCGCTGCCCTCTTACAAGCACCCTTGCCGTGCCTGCTTACTTTGGAAACGTTTGGTTAAGACTGCGGGTGACTTGAGACAGACCTCTGTTGGGTTAGTGGACTGGGATAGCGTGGTCAATATAGCGACTGTTTACGGGCTGGACGGTCCGGGGATGGAATCCCAGTGCGGACGAGATTTGCCTCACCCGTCGAGGCCGGCCGCGCGGTCCAACCAGCCTCCTGTACAATAGGTACCGGGTCGCTTTCTCGAAGTAAAATTAGTCGGGGCGTAGCGTCAGCTGCCCACCACCATCTAGGGCCGAGGTTAAAGGAAGAGTGGAGCTATAACTCTACTAGCACTCTAGAATTTCGTGGTCTGTTCTAGGATTAAATTTACCTTTTGCCTACGTTGGCTTAAGTTTTAAACGAGTTGCTCAAAAACTTTACCTCTTACTCAGCCAAATATGAATAGAAAGTCACATTTAGTAGTCTGACGCGGTCGGTGAAACATGCAGCCTCTTGATGTTCATAAACCTCCCTGTTACCAGCAAACAAGGGAGCGTGAGTTGCAGGGCGCAGATTTTTGAATTTGTCGCGGTGGGGTGGGGGGGAAGGTAATAAAAATTGCTAAAAAAAGCAGCAGTTCGGGGAGGAAAATATTAGAAAACATTTTTTAAAGGTAAATGAGATTCTTGTTCTCCTGTTTTCACATCTTACCGATTCACGTAGCCTTCTCCTCCGCGTTTAGGCAACAACAGGCCTGATCAGTAGCCGAAAGAGATAAATCCACATGCTTTAGTCTTCTATCACTTCAGTACCCCAGAATTCCGTGAAGCTCACTTTCGCAGGCTCCCAGTGGAATGTCTCCTCTTTCCTTTCAGTCTTCGTGCTGGGATGCTCAGGTGCACCTGTGTTCGGCCTAGTTACCCTTTTGCACGAGCCAGCAGATCGACCTTCACCCTCCTCCCGCCTACGCAATGTATATATATATATATATATATATATATATATATATATCTATCTCTTCCAAACGGCATTTACAGCTGGACTTTTGGACAATGCATCACACCGTGTTCTTCTACTGTTTTCGTTTTCCCATTCTTTCTACGTTTCTTTCCTTCAGCATTGGAGATAACACATTTAATTTGACAATTTAAGCTGTGTCTTAATTACTGAGGTTTCATCTTGGATAATGACGCGAGAAAATGACTAAATCTGGTCGGCTTCAGGTTTAAGATTGTATTGTGGAAGAGTTTTCAAATAATTCGGCAACAACCAAATTATGGTGCTGAAAATTGTCGGCTTTGAAACCTCCAACAGGGCCAAGAAAATAAGCCTGATTCTGAGAGTAAATTTTTTTAAAAATATTTAGTGTAATGCGATTTAACAGCACGCAAAAGCTCAAACAAACTTTTATTACCTTCTATGAGTAACTCACCAACCAACCAGTTTGTTAGCATACTAATGAAGTAGCTAATAATCAAGTAGCTTATTAGCATCTATGAAGACAGCCTTACAAAATACGGACCGGGCACGTTTAGAATAATTCGGATAATCTAAGGTTTCGGATGTTAGGAAACTAAGTTTTTTATTTCCACACCTAAAGAGTTTACTATTACGGAATAAGGTGCCGCGTAAGCTGGTTGGCGGGTGCCATGCTTGGGGAAGCACACAACTATATAACTATCTTTTATCCTAGAGGTACCGCGGTAGCACAATGGTTAAGGTGGTGTGCTACAAATCGGAAGGTCGGTGGTTCGATCCAAGCTGGTGTCAGTGGATTTTTCATTGACATAAAATCCTTCTAATCGCACTATGGCCCTGGAGTCGACTCAATCTCTAACAAAAATGAGTACCAGGAGTATTTCCTGGGGTAAAGGTGGCCGGTACCGTTGTCACGAAATCTGGGAGACTTAAATTCCTGGAACTCTCTGGGCCCCTCCAGTCCTGTAACGGAACTGCTTCACTTTTACCTTTTTTATCCTAGATGTGGTGCAGTTTGTTTCATCGAAGTGCTGGTGTTGGCCTAAAAGCCTACATGCTAAAAGACGGCACGAAACGTACTGTTTAGAGCACACAACAAATTCTTGCCGCCAGTCCACCTTGTGATTCAAATAAATCCAAGACACAACTCCACAACTTCCGCTTCAAAGATTCGTTCAATAGTATCTTACCATATGCTCAGTCAATACATTGTGATTTTACATGCAAAATCCCCATCCTTGTGTTTCGTTGGTATTTCTTGAGAGGGAGTTCAGATAGCTGAAGTTTTATAGCGAAATAATGGATGCATTGAAATAGTCGTAGCAGAATGTCTTGGCGAACTATCATCGTACTCTAGCAGCAACAGAAAGAGAGAATATTACCACTCTAGAAATATTTAAATGTGCATATCCGTTCTGGGAAAATGTTTCGAACTTCGAGAATACTGTGACATGGACCGTAAACCGAATCCAATTTGAAGCTAGTATTCACTGAGCCTTTAAATTAGTTCTGTAAGTTCCAAGATCTTAATAAGATTAAAGAACAGCAAGTTGGATTGTCTTGAAATGTGAGACGTACTGTGGGCTCTTCACTGTTTCACTCAATATAACCTAACACTAGAAGATGTGTTCTCTAAATTCTTTTCAAGTTTATGGGCTACAATTTTGTCCCAGCAGTTCTCGGAAAGCGAGTGGTTACGTTCCAGAATCACACAGTGACTGCTTGAAATTGAAACTGAGTTTGTGGTAACCCACATTTATCTAACAGCAGGCATATGAAGCTCACGTAACAAACACAACCTGATTACACCCAATGTAACCTGAGGTACAGAAGAGTATAGAAGTGTAACCAAACTTGGAGTACTCGTATCTATAAATACGCTTTTTCAGAAATCCCTAATCCACTGACCATCATGTTAACTTTTGAAGCCACTATTTTGAAGCTAATTACATTTAATGCGACTAAAATTTATGGTTGCATATAGCTATAACCCTTACCCTGCTAACGTGGAGGATATGGTGAGATCCTTATAATGTCAGCAAATGGCAGATGGGATATAATTTGGCGTTTAAAGGGTTACATAATTGCGGTGTAAAAAATTGTCACATTGGGGAGAATTGTGTGGAATGATTGCTGGCTAGTTATCTTCTTGAAACAGGCAAGAGATAATTCTAAAATTCCTGTAAATATCCACAAAATTAGATGGCATCACATCGAAGAAGACAGCAATTTTGCATCACAACATATTTCAAAATTATGAATTATAGAACAAATAGACGAAGAAGACTTGGAAAGCCTTTGAAGAGGCTATTTGACCCGGCCGAAACAGGTTTGTCAGTGCCTAACTCGTGACGGATGCTACTGCTGCTACTGCTGGTGATGATGATGTGATGATGGTGATGAGTATATTTCAAATAAAAGTTACGAGTAAATTTATGCATGTCAATATTGTCTGTGTTACTGCATGCATCTGCCAATTTCGCAATTTCACACCACGGAACGACATACAACGGCAAAGACGAGGGAGCAGATAGTGTGTAACCACATCAAGCAATTCCTAATATGAGACCTACAGTCGGTCAGTTGGTACAGTCGTTACCCGAATTTTACGAAACCTGGAAGTTCATTGCTGGTGGTCAGAAAAAAAAAAACTATAAATGCGTTATGGGTCAGATTAACCCAATCCACGCCCTTACACTCTCATCTTTTTAAGATATGTTTTAATACTAAATATTCACCAATTCGCGTACCTGTGTACCTCAAGTAGTCCTTTTTACCTTTAAGAATCTAAATTTTCTCTAAGAATTTCTCACGCATCGCATTCAAACCACGTATACTGCCGGTACACAAAATTATTTACCCTACATCATTGCTCTCCTAAGCATCAATTTTAGGGCTTTTCTAGGATATAGAGACTGTACATAATGGGGATGAATCGTAATCGTTTTCGGAGTTTGAGTGCTACAGGTGCTTTTTTTTATTGTGTATGTAACATAAATAGGAAAGAATTCGTTCCTCGACCGAAACAGAATTAGGGTTACATTCGTAGAAAGTTTCTTGTTATTGTTCAGGCCAGCCTACTTTATGCTTCTGCATTTGAATGTAATCGGCAACATTTCCTCGAGATGTATAATATTGCCTTTTTTTACACAATATAAACCAAAGAAATGCGCATTTTCTAAATTAATATTTTTATTTTTAATTTTTATATCTTACACATGTTTCGAACCCAAGGGTTCATATTCCGGAAAACGGTTTTGATATTTGACTGATAAATTCAGCAGCAAGGCACACAAATTTAACCTTTTAAAACAACATGGCTACTATATGTACTGCCTGCATGAACGTGAATAAACTTCGTGTTTTTATGAAAATTGCATTTGTTCCATTCGTACAACCCTCAGAAGAAACAACTATCATTTTCTATACAACATTGATTAATTTGCATTTATTAGCAGAAAGGGGACGGACTGCATGCTGCGAGGAAAAAACTAAAGTTTTTAGCATACGTTTAATGAAATTTCCGCTTCAAGCGGTTAGTCTCCGGCTTCTGAACCTAGACGTCCAAGTTCCATTCTTAGAGAGATCTTGAGAGATATATGGTGGTCTAAGTGGTATTTCGACAGTTTTAATTTTCCATAAAACAAATTTTCTCCCTTTAAAGAATGAGGGAATTCAATTTTCTGAAGTTAGATTCCTGAGACACATTACTAAGTGATGTTAGATAAACAGCGCAACTAAAACGTGACGCAAGTTTAACTATTCGTCAAAGAAATACAAGAATACATAGGAGACAAAAAGATTGGCCACTTTCGAAGAACTGAAAATCACTTAAACACAGAAAAGATTCGTATAATAGGAGCCAAAAAGATGTACTATTTCTCAGCTTCATTTTTGATATCCAACTCTACATGTTTCGGACAGACTTGCTGTCCATCATCAGGAATCTTGATACTCTAGTCACAGCAACTGGTATTTGTTATACTAGTTATGTTGACTATCTGCTATTGCTAGCAGTTTAACTGTCAGGCATAATTTTGAAGTTTCATCCTGTCGCTATTTGCGTAATTCTACAGAAATTATATAGAGATGTTGCGATGTGAAATGTGCGCATTAAATTACATTGAACAGGTAAGAATCAGAATCCATTCAGCTGGCTGTGGTTAGGGTACAGTCGCGGGTACTTGTGAACACGGTGATGGAGATTCACAATCCATAGGGGGGAATTTCTTAACTATATAAATGACTGTCAGCTAGTCAGGAATTAGGCTTTTCCACAGAATTAATTTACTTTCTTAAAGGGGTGTGAGGTTGTGGGCTAATATGATATTATTCCGGGTACGGTTCTTGGAATTATGATAACATAACATTAGGTTCCAAGACAAGTGGAGAAATGTCTATACAAGGTAGATGACGATCAGATTCTCAAGAATGACATTTTTTCATACACTTTTTGTAGCTGGTTGCATAGAGTGAACTGGTTTATCTGACTTAAGGTCTAGTTGTTTGTTCTTGTGAACACGATAGTCAGCTTTCGGACTTTATACAACCTCCTCAGGGACATCTCTGCAGTGTTAGTTACTTAGTCAGTTAGTTACACAGACTGTTAACCTGTGGACTGAACTTATCCAATTCAGGCTAGAATTTGCCTGGTGGGAAGTTCTTGGGCCTAAATTACTGAACCTTGGTGCTCAATGAAAAAGGGGAGATCCTTGATCAAATTAGTAACGATCAGCTTCCAAAAAGAACCCTGCTACGTGCAGTTAATTAATAAGCCGGTACGTTACGTTCTGCTGGTTTCCATGCAGTGCAACACATAAGATAGGTCTTTGTTCATCCAAAGTACTCGGTTGTATTTATCTCTCGGCGTATCTTCCCTGCTCATCATACCTCCGTGCTCATGGCTTACCGTTATGATGGTGATTCAACAGACGTGTAGCTATATAGAGCAATTAATCACTGGCTTACTCTTCCGTGAAACAATTGCTGGTCACTGAGCGGTCAAAGGAGAGCAGCACGTGATGATGCAGTTTAGTCGCAATGACAGCCCGCAAAACTCTAACGACAACGTCCCGATTATTTGCACGGTTAGTGTCCATTATACCTATCGAGTAGAATGTAATTAACTCCCATCGTTTCGTTTAATTTGATCAGCATCTAGTTCAATATCCTACTAGAATATCATGTGAAAGAGAACGCAACTTCATGGCACAGGGCTTTCCTCAATTTATACTCTCATGAGCTAAACTTACTACATAAATTCCTCAATTTATGAGCAGCCTGTTTGCTGTTGGTTTATTAAAACTCTGAACATCTAAGCATGAAGCAGCGTTTACAAAATCATAATTTCATTCAAATCTAATATATATTCATCGTAAATCCATCAACAAGGGCGATGTTATACAGAGTAATGCGAAATGTTGGAGTTTCACACAATAAAATATAACCATATACATTTAGCACTGTATGTAGACCCACAATAATTTTTCTCCTGTGTACAACATCCTTCGCTGAGGGTGTTCGAGAACATGGTGTTGAGAAGAATATTTGGACCTAGGAGGGACGAGGTAACGGGGGTTTGGAGCAGATTACATAACGAGGAGCTAAATGATTTGTACTCCTCAGCCAATATTGTGCGGGTGATAAAATCGAGAAGAATCAGATGGGCTGGGCATGTGGCGCGTATGGGTGAGGAGAGGGGGTGTATAGGGTCTTGGTGGGGAAAGCGGAGGGAAAGAGATCACTGGGGAGACCTAGGCGTAGATGGTTGGATAATATTAGGATGGATCTCCAGGAGGTGGGATGTGCGTATATGGACTGGATTGGGCTGGCCCAGGATAGAGACAGGTGGCGGAAGCTTGTGAGTGCGGTAATGAACCTTCGGGTTCCGTGAAACGCGGGGAATTTCTTGACTAGCTGCAGACCAGTTAGCTTCTCAAGAAGGACTCTGCGCCATGGAGTAAGTAAGTAGAAATCCTTCAAAATCTGAATTTTTAAATTGATCCTAAAATTCTTACACGGATTTTTTTTTCACATTCCTTTACGGCAGAGTATAGGAGAAATTACATTTTTTATTTTTAGTTGAATTCACTTGGTAGTTTAAAAAATCATAAGACTTAATTAATATTAATTGATTTATACGCCTAAATTACGTGTAATTTACAGTGTTGCGACTGCCATTTATCTTTGAACTTTCATTTACTTTTATTTTCTCCAAAGCCTGCAGACTAGCGTTGGAGAATGAAGCTCTTGTATCACAAGAGTTGTTAATTTCATGACCAGTTGAATAAAAGCCGTCTCAAATAAGGCGCTGTAATATGGCGACTCTAAAATGGTAGAAATATTACTAAATTACTTCTGTGCTGATCCTGAAATGTATAGACAGAGACGAGGCAAAAATCTACGAATTCTCAGTCTAGTAACTAAATGGACTTTAATATTTAGCTTAAGGCTTTCCAAATTGACCCTCTGAGAAGGATTCCATAATGAATATTAGGGAGAATGTTGAAGGGATCCCAAAATAAATCCCGGTCTGTGCTCGCTATTTAAGAGCAAAATATTTTTCACACCGCGAATCACAGATATTTCGAGCCAGCCCCTGCTTAGGTACATCAATGGAGTGTCAAGACTCTTACTTAATCTGGGATTATACATACAACGATTAAATGGAGCTAAGATTGAGATCTCAGAATGTCTGTCGTACTGGATGTGTTTAGTCTGGTATATAGGAATACCATTAAACATCAGAGCACTGCGTTATTGACAAGTTGTTTTTCTTAGCGTAAAAATAAATAATTGAATTTTTTCTATCAATAAAGTCTTATATACTGCCCGAGCGACAGCTCAGCTTGACCATTCCCAGAGTGAGCCCAATTATTGCCGACTGGGATATAACGCCAAGCAGATTGGTAGAGGTTCTAATGTCTTGAAGGAACATGCTGACTACCTCTCTAGGCTAATAATTACCTCCGAAGCATTGGTCTTGTCCACAAACCCTGCACGGCGTCACATCAGACAGGGCCTTAGTTCTTGAAGAACTGCTAAACTTCATTCTTTCAAGTTTCCAATGCAACCATATTGTAGACATAGCAAATATTTGCTTTGAACCTCCATAACCCGCTGTTTCTGGATAATCCAAAAGACTCGTTCCATGTTAAGTTACCAGTTAACTTGTTTATCCGACCACACAAGATTTTTTTTTACTACGAACAATTCTGCTGTTAACAGCAACCAAACGCTTGCAACAAAATAATTCAGCCACTTAGGTGTTTAAATCCTGTTATTTAGAAAGTTATCTGTTGTATTTTCGGCTCCTGCTGTTGAGAGTTTCTCACAAGTACACGGCCTTGAATTATATGACCATCCTAGTCCCTGAAAAAGCAATTTTCTACTTTCCCTTATATGATATATCGTGCGAGGAAACATAAAAGCGATGGGCTATTCCACTTCGATTGCTTTTCCTTCGTTTCATTTTCCTTCCTTCTCCTTATGTCTTATGTCTATGTTTTCTCTCGATATTTTTAAGGATCGACGTAGAATTGGTAGTTGGACTCCCGATAAAAGTGGAGGTAGAAACCTCGTAAACAATGAGACAAATATCTCACTCCGATTAAACCAGCAGGCCGCCTGAGGCACTTGAGAAAACGCGGCAAGCATTTTCTAACAAGTAAATCCCCAAACAACAGTGCAAGGTGTTCTAACTTCAAATATATTCCGGGAGTTACATAAAAAACGAAATTAATTTAGTTGACTGTACATCAAAACACATAAGGTAGCTTACGCATAGAGGAAGAGATATTTTATGGTGAATTTGTTGTTTCTACTCTGTTCCACTCGCAGACAGTGTAGTTGCTCGCAGTGTCTGACAGGTGGCATTATCTGAAACAATTCTTGATGTGTACTTTCACTCATACAACACGCTCATTGTCTCAAAGATGGGGAAACGTCAGACGGCCTTGACATGTGCATACTTCCACACGTTACAGACCCTGACTTAATTATTTTTCTGTGCTTCGAAGCACTCAGTATTTGACGACCTAGAAGTGTATACACTTTCATCTATACTGAACTTCCCGGTAAATTTCCAGTCACACAGGAGAGTACTGCGTTTCAGTCCGTGTTTCGCAATATTTTGCATGCAAGAAATGTGTTAAGAGCAGCGAGACCCTCTCCATTCTTATGTTCTCGTCTCTTCTGTTTCTGTTGCTGTGTGTTAAAATTTTGTTTGTCATTACATTTTTGAAATTTATTCATATTACTCTTAGTTACATATTACGCCTTTTTAGAATATCCACTTTCATGTGACACTTTTTTCCACAAGCTTGTAATTTATTATTTGTGTTAGGTGCATTATTCATAGAATAGTGTGCTTATAACAGAAGAAAATGGTAAGGAATGGTGACGATCGCTAATGGGCAAGAATCTGTAGCGTTTTATACAAAAACAAATATCGTTTGTATAATAAAAATACTTGCGCTGAACACACTAATATTTGGTACTTAATACGCGAAGCATGAAGTGATGTCCTCTGTTAAGCTTCAAAAATATTCATTTCAAGATTCTTTGACAATTCCCATTCACGTAAGCAGCAACAAGGTCGGATTAAAATATCCTCGGCTTCTCTGTCACACATTTGTAACAGACATCTTTGAATTACTACCATACTCGCAGTCTCGCGGCTAATTTGGTTATGAATGCGATGCGAAAGAACCGAAGACTGAAATACAGATTTCTTTGAAATATTTTTGTTTTTGATACAAAAGGCCAATGGTTGTAATTCTGTCATTATATATACATAAAGGTAAAGTAGTCCCGTTACAGGTCTGGAGTGGCCCAGAGGGTTCCAGGAAGTTAAATTTCCCAGATTTCTCGACAACGGCACAGGATAGTGGTAAAGTTGTCAGCCTTAGGCACCGACCGCCCTTACCCGCCGGAAATGCTCCTGGTACTCATTTCTGTTAGAGGCTGAGTCGACCCCAGGGCCATAGTGCGATCGGAAGGATTTTATGTCAATAAAAATTCCAATGACACCAGATGGGATC
>Ga0123357_10011081_pt1 | contig 11533 bp, 4 predicted proteins | sample TergutEmb28metaG_FD_89873 | JGI IMG/M metagenome (GOLD analysis project Ga0123357, IMG submission 89873) | Embiratermes neotenicus P4 segment gut microbial communities from Petit-Saut dam, French Guiana - Emb289 P4 | ecosystem: Host-associated > Arthropoda: Insects > Digestive system > Gut ...
AGAAATATTTAAATGGCTGAGGCTGTGGCTGTCCTAGTGATCGGGACGCTAGTACCTCAAGCAGCGCGGAGATATTTAAATGCCGTCCTACTGGGTAGGACGCTAGTCGCCTAAAGGTTAAAGTAGACCACTTATTTGAACACCCATACATGCATCAGAATAGCGGCCAGTAATGACAAGTGGTAATTGTCATATAAAATAAGGCCATGTACTTTACCAAGTTATATTTTACAACAAAGGTATAAATTCCATTTATGAAAATTTGTAAATATGGCATATCTTTTGTGGGCATGATCAGTGCCCATCTTCAGGCTTGCTTCTCAAAATTAATATTTTGTTAGGTGCAGTCATAAGTAAGGTTCATGTTGTGCATATTACGGACCAACTCTGTTATGCGTCATGTAACTTGAAGTGTGCTTAGATGCCACTATGGCAGCAGTGTTAACCTTTTAGCGCCGAACGTCAACTAAAGTGGACGAGCAGTGAGCCCATTAAATAGCCGAACGGCCACTGAAGTGGCCGCACAGTGAGCCCTTTAAATAGACGAACGGCCACTAAATTCCGGCGTCAAAAGGTTAAAAGTGTCATTGCTGTTGTGGAAGCATTTCATAATAGCCAAGAATGATGTTCTGGGCTGCCTTTGGAGAGAACTGTATTTTCCAAGAATTTACTGAGAACTCATTACTAATGTGGGTTGTACAGAAAAAGTGTCCCAACTTCTTTTTTACAAAGTAAATGGGATATGTCTAGTTTTTTAGTTTTTTTACATGTTGACAACTATCATTCTGACTACTGAATGTTTTCCAATATAATTGACATTTCATTATAACCAATGTAATTCTTTTACCCCCACAATTTTGTTACACTGAGATTTCACTGTGTGTGAAATGTTCTTATAAAAAGTGAAGATAAACAGTACAAAAATACTGTTACATAAATGCAAGAAAGACTGATACATAATAAATATTCACAAATTCATTTACAAATGAACATTTTTTTGCTTAAATCCAGTACTTGTTTGTATCTTAATTGTAGTTTATATAATTTGTTTGAATTGCAGTATACTAGAAATATAATGGCCATGTGCCCCATGGAAAACTTCAGCCATGACAACGTACTATGGGCAGATAGAGGTTAAGGTTACTGGACAGGTAAATAAATACATTATTACACATTCCCCCTTCAATAGTTTATTCTATTTTTATCCAGACCAGCAGTTTGTTATATATTTGTCTTATAGTGTAAAGAATATCTTGTTGTTTTAGTAACTAATAACCTTACATGTGTGAACATGCTTAACTCTAACAGCCCAATAGTTACTTTATTCACCACTAGGTCATCAGAAATTTTATGTTCTGCCCACAGATGGCATTTATATATATTAAGTAAGGATCCTTGACCAACAAGTGATTTTTTTCCCTACACAGCAATAAATTGTCTGAATTTTTATAACCAAGACAGTGTGTGTTGACTGCACAGTATGAACTGAATCTTTAAGTATACTTCAGGTTAATCTTGGTCTTTAAAAGGTTAAAAACTCTGTCCAAAAAAACAGGGGTGTGACAGGCTTCAATTCAAATTCCATTAAGAACATAAAATGTTTCTTTATGTTAAATATTACATATTGTGAAATGTCAATTTAACATTTCTCAATGGGATAATGAATTTGATCCTAACCTGATGAAAATCTTAAACAAAGAACAACTTTTAAACTGAGAAATTTTGGATGGTGATTTCACTGTAGTCACCTTAAATGTACCCCTGAAATGAACTGAAATATACTTCCATATGTCTTCAATCGTTAGGACCAAGGTATATGCTCATAGCCTGAATTTTGTCCATATCTGGCAAATAAACTAGTTAACAGAAAATCTGTGCATACTTCATATAAAGAACAATGTGAACTGTAAATTATTCAGTTACCTCCAACAAATTCCACCAAATCTGAGAAGACTTAAAATTTTGTTGCTGCTTGGACAGAGAAGCACTCTGTACTTTCAGAGCGCAGTTGACAGCTTGTTAATTGAAAATACCATATCATTCGAAGCATGTGACATTCCCAGGAATTAAATATAGGGTTTTGTGTACTTTATAATGTGGTTAATTCAAAGTGTGGTAAATTGTAATTTAAAATTATGGCACAGCACTTTAGGCACTACTGTAGAACAGTGCAGTCTCTGGTAGTAAAAGGCCTGGACAGGTCTCAGAAGCCCAGCTGGGTTACTCCAACATACACAAAGGAAAACATGTTATACATGTATGTACAACACACCCCAGTTCTTTTGAATCATACAAAGTAAAAAAATTGGTGTATGCTGTAGTTCAATTCACATAAAATTTCCTTGTCATTAGACAGTGTATGAATGACATGGGAAAATGCCCACTACATATACAGGTCATGGTGCGGTTTCTTTCATTACATTATGTTTAAGAGTTTGGTGTGTCAGCCCTAATGCACTTCACACAATATCAAAAAACATTTTTGTTGGTAATATATGAACTTTCCAAAGGATCACTTTTGCATGTTGGCCAGGTTCTTTGTTTCCTCTTCATATATGTTCTGTAAACTTGCAAATGAAGTTGGTATAGTGTACTGCTGTAATGCACCCAAATGCACTGGTACACCTCAAACTGGACATTTTGAAGATGTTATTGTAGCTTATCTGCTAAAGTATCAATGCTAATTATGTATCTGTCATGTCTGTTGTATGGGCTATATGTCAAACTGATATATATGAGGTGAAGGTAAAGCAGTCCTGTTACAGGACTGGAGTGGCCCAGAGGGTTCCAGGAGGTTAAGGTTCCCAGATTTCATGACGGCACAGGATGGTAGTAAGGTTGTCAGCCTTACGCACTGGCTGCCTTTACCCCCAGGAAATGCTCCTGGTACTCATTTCTGCTAGGGGCTGTGTCGACCCCAGGGCCATAGTGCGATTGGAATGATTTTATGTTAATGAAAAATTCCAAGGACACCAGCTGGGATCGAACCAGTGATCTTCCGATTTGTAGCACAGCACCTTAATCACAGTGCCACCACGGTCCCCATGATATATGAGGACCAATTGAAATTTCTTCTTGTAGGTCACTTTATAGTCTGGTGTTCCAGTGTTTAATGTTTCTGCTTCCAAATTCAGGATCAGTGTTTCAAATTTGTGTGGGTTCTGTTGTTTTCAGCATTGCACACACATTTGTGGTTAAATTGGATGCAGACAAAAAAAGTTCTACATGTCAGGTGGTAATGCTGGTGTTCTGGGTGGAGAAATGAGAGGTGTTTTAAGTTTTCCCATTTTGTTTTTTAAAGATGCTGTTAGCTGCTACAGAGATGTATTGGTACAGGATAAAAGTAAGTGTCATTTTTTATATGCTGTTTGAGAGGCTAGTTTTGGTGACTCATTTGTTGTTGTTTTTGCATTTCTGGTGACTACACTATGTTACATTAGTTCCACAGTTCGATTACTAAAAGTCATATAATTCAAAATACATTATTTTTTGGGGAAAATTGTTTAACGTTTATCTCTGCGATGGTCACGTTGGAGTGTGGAATGTATTGTTTCCTATCACGGCCTGTACAGAAGAAGCTACGAACTGTTGTATGCATTGTGTACTGCTGTCAAATGAGTGGGAGGAATTGCATGGTCACATGGCTTGCCCTAGTAGCTTTGATAAGTGTTGCAGTGTCGACCAATTTATTAAGCCTCTGATAGCCTTTCTGTGATACAAAGAAACTGTTGTGTGAACATGTATGCAGTATGCATTTTTCTCCTTCACTGGTACATTGTGTAATGGCAACAAAATATTGTGTGAACTGAACTACAGCTGACATCAACCTCTATCCTTTCTAGATTTGAAAGCACCAAGTGTGTATTATCTGCTTTTACTCAGCACTGTTCTGTACCATGCACCGTGTATTATGGAATGATTCAACTGTGCTAGTGATACTGGTGTAAGCTCTTACCACCACCACATTGCATGAACATGACTGCACTGTTCTACAGTGGTGCACTAATATCAAAGTTTGATGAACACAAATTATTGTTTGCTGGCTTGCATATTGATGCAAACTTCATTAAATCACACAGTAAGCATCCAAAAAATAAATATGAGGAGGAGATTTAGTTACTATATGAAGTAAAACATTAACTTACAACACAACAAAGGATGTCAAACAACCATAAAAAGCCAAGCACGTATTTAAATTTAGATAACTCAAAATCACATAATACAAAGACAGATTTTTTGAATCATGAGCACTTTGAATTAACATGCTTTACACTGTAATGCTTCTCACAGAATCGGGCTGTTTTACTTCTGGCTTCTTTAACAAATGTTTAGCAGGTTGAATAATTTCAAATTTACAAATTATAGCCTAAAATAGAAATGTTATAAATGCAGATTCAGTTTCAAGAACTATTATGTTTGTAACTAATCTGAGTTGCAAATCACATTCTTTTTCTAGGGTACATGTTTCTCACCCTGCAAAATTTGTGTATCCACATCTTCTAACCATGTTCACACTTGGGGCAAGGAATTAATGAACAAAAAATGCCAGTGAAGTCATTGAAATCCCCATTTCAATTCTGCAGATGAAACATCATCTTATTTAATGTTAAAAAGGACATTATATGGTGGTAATCAAATTTGACATATGGAGCCATGCTGATGTAACTAAGTGAGGAGAAACTTTATATCGAAAAACAAGGGAGGATTCTGTCAACACAAATTCATGTACTTTCTGTGGGATAAATACACAGGCATGGAATGAAAGCGGTGGGGAGGGACAGATGGGCTGACAGAGAAAGAGGAACACCCTTAAGAAAATATTATGAAACTTGGGAGTCCTGAGGTCTTCCAAGCAGTGTAGCTGAGGGTTCAGTTCTTCTGTGATATGATGCTGTGTCAAAGGATAATCAGATCCCAACCTTTAAAGGCAGCAGCCCTCATTTCAAGGGTCAGAATGTCTTGGATATGAATGCACATCATACCCCAGAAGAATGGAATGGTAAATAAGAAACTTCACTGAGGTTAACTAGTACTTAAGAAGGTACTTCTGAACATGGTTTGAATTGTGACTGTATTTCAGGGTCAGAGTTTTCTGCAGTCAAAATGTCTTGCTGTTTACTGGGGTCAAGTTTTGTAATATATTAAATGCCGTTACTGACACCTTGTTAATGCATTAAGAATAACCATTTATTTTGGGATGTGTTCATCTACGCACATTTACACCCAGTGCAGCTGTGAGGACACAGTATGTTGGTGGACTGGCTGCAAACCACTCCCATTGCATGTAGTGTGTTATCACCAATACAACAGTCCCCTTCTTTTAATGTTGTAGTCTAATGTGGTTACTGATTTTAGCTTCATACATTTCTTACAGTATTCTGCGCTCCTATGGCACATCCACTTAAGTACTGATGGAACCAGCTAATGTACAAACAGACTGTCATATATCATGTCAATGGTACTACAATGAATATAACTTCCAAACAACAAAATGTGTAAGTTCTCTTACAATAAATCTAGGAATCTGAGGTAATTTTATTCTGAAAACCAGCAAACAAGATATTAAATTTAAATCTCACAAGATATTTTAATTGCTAATGGACAGACAAAATACATTATTCCACAACAGGGTGGTCCCCTACATATGTGTTCTCCCTGACATTAATATGCCATGACATAACAGAAACAGTCTTTTGTGCTATCCAGTAACATGGAGTTGCAATGAGTTATTTTGCCAACAGAAGGCACATAGTGAAAGTCAGCTGTGTTTACCAAAGAAAATAAGGGCATTACTGACGATTGTTCTACACTGGACCCAGAATCATCAGTACATGTCAATTACTGGTAAATGTTAAACAGTTCATTATAAGTGTTAATTTTTCAGTAAAATACTCATACTCTTGGAAGAGTCTTTGTGCCTTAGTGCCTTAAAAGTGGTAGTAATTCACCTTAAAAAACATGTGGAACATTCAATATATTACCAAGACATAAACCCAACAGACAACTTCATTTACTGTACACAGTGCTGGCTGGCTGGCAGTGTTGGACTTTAATTTCTTGTGCCTACCACTTCCCTCCCTTTTTCTTCTTTTTCTGTTGAACTTTACGTTGCTGCTGCCGTGGGCCAGTACTTTCTGGCTGGATTGGACTGTTAGGGTTAGGAGATGCCTTTGATTGTTGACTTTGCATCTTCGTTATGTCACTGAAAAGTAGACAAATTTATATGAATTCATTAAATTGATTCTGGAGGATTTTTTTAAAGTAAATCTGACTTGCATACTGAGACAGTCGTAAATTGTGTATATTTCATGTTCCTCTGCAGGATTCTTTTAATTTATGTATGAGTCCTTGTAGGGCTGCGAAAACAACTTTTTCAAGTTGAGCTGAATACAGTATTAAAAAAAAAAACTCTGTGAACATAAAGAACATCTGTTCTTAATGTTATATTTTCTAGTGATACTATCAAGAACACTGTGGTAAAGGAGAACAGGAGAGTAGGATCTGCAATTGGCCATCCAGTTCATATCATGTTCCCAAATGTGTCTACGTATCTCCAATGCGTATAATCTGTACAGCTGTTTTATGTTCCTTCTTTGTGGAATTACAAAAAGGTGCCTATATCTTGGAGTATGACACACCATTTTGTTCACATATAGCTACAATTAATGATTGGGCCCACTTTCAGTTAACACAACTGTAATACTGTAACTGTATTACACAGTCACAGATGACAGTTTCAGCCAATACATTTTTATTCCATTTTCAGGTACAATTACATTAAAAAAAAAATGTAGAGGAGCGAGATCTACGTATATAACAACACAAGGATACAGGAAATGAGATCCTGTATTGCTTTATGCCACTGATATTTTAGCATACTGTCACAATCCATATTAAAATGTGTACCAACATTAACTGAATGTAATACTTTTGACGTTTTGCTGACCGTGCATCTCAGTAATTAACCAACTTGATGCACAAAATTTTTGTTTTACACAAGACGGCCACCTATAGGTGTGATGATACCAGAGGCTGTGTAATGGGATTTTGACATCCTGATGATGAGCACATGTGCTCGAAACATGTAGAGGCATGAAATAAACTTACTGTAAAACAAAAATTTTGTGCATCAAGTTGGTTAATTACTGAGATATATAAATGTAATATTGTTTGTATAGTCTTAGCTCAGCATTACCTTCTTGGAGTAGTTACATGCATTAAAATGGTATAACAAAATAGTTTTGTACTACTACCAAAGAAGGTACTCAGTTGAACAATAAGCACTATACCTTTGCAAATCCTTTGTTTGATGCCAGTTTAAAACATCTAGTCAGAATTGATTGTATGGGCTGTGACTCCCTCCTCAGCTCAGTGACGTTATCAATAAAGTGATTTTCACACAGGTACAGACAAGTTTTTGTTTCTTTATTACATTTATAGGCAGAAGTGTAAAACATACAATTTTCATTTTTTTAAAATGTTTTCTCACAATCTGAACACACTGCATGTTTGCCCATAACTGTCACTTTTCCTTTTCCCATCTTCTTCCTTCCCCCCCCCTTCCCCCTCCCCTTTTTTGCCCCAGAGATGTATAGAGGTTTTACTCTATGCTAAAATAGAAGGGAAGTTAAGGAACATGAGACCCCAGTTCCTATAATCCTCATAATGCATTATGTGTAAATATGTCTCAGTTCCTTCAAGATTTTGTGTGTAATTCACCCTCAAGATGGCCTAACAACATAGGCTGAAACATGTCATGATTGAATAATAAAATTATATGATTATAATTTTCTGCTCAAATAGTTATCACTTACTATTGGTCACTAGCACCAGTTGCTGCACCCTGAGTGCCCTTTCCAATGTCCTTGTTGCGACGGTCCTTCTTCTTACGGTAACCTGTCCTCTCATGTCTCGGTAACCATCGCTCTGGATCAGGTGGTATATTTGGGTCATAGTTCTTCGGTAACTTGCCCTTTCGCTTATGTTTTGCTTTCTTCTTCTGAATTAGTTCACTACCTGGTGTACTGCAGAAACAATTATTTGGAATTGCGAATCAAATCTTAATCAGAATTGTACAGCAAATTTCTTTTGCCTAATTTCCATGCTACAAACAAGATCTTGACTGCTTGTCCTTTGAAATGTATCTAACTACTTATCAGCTGCCATGGTGTAACATCCCAGAAAAGTTAAAACTTCAGTTATTTACCACTCAGCATGACATTTTTCATCTCTGCACACACCATTGCTAATTAACATGCCTAGATTATAATCCATTTTTCCACGTACAATGTTACACCTCTGAATACACATGAATCCTGTACCAAGCCATAACCTCAGCTTCCTGTGTTCAAATCCCTGCCTCCAACATCTTCACAGCCAGTACAAGTACTACTATGAGAGGTGAAATAGCACAGTCAGTATAGCGACTCATTATGGACTGGATGGTTCGGGGTTCAAACCCCAGTGGTAGTGAGATTTTCTGCACCCATCCAAACTGGCCCTGGGGCTCACTCACTCATTTGGTATGGGGTCTATACCAGGGGTAAAGCAGCTGAGGCGTGCATTGACCACCCACCCCCATTAAGCATCGAGGTTAAAGAAAGAGATGAGATATACCTCTAGTCCCCCTTTGTGCCTTCACATCATGTTGTAGGATGAACTTTAACTTTACGAGTACTATTAAAAATAGGATAAGTATCTCACCCTGGCTTTGAGCCAGGCGAAGGCTCAACTTTTGCCACATTCTTCTTGAAAACCTTGGTTCCCATCATCCAGTTAGATGTTTCTAAGGCATCCACATCTGTGTTCTGGGTGAAGTCTAACTGGGGCAGCTGCTTGCTAAGGGCTTGGGCTTTCATGGGATCGAACTGCAACAATCAGTGACGAACTTACTTATATCACTGTATGCAGACATCATGAGAAGTATAATTTTTTTGGTATACCTGTACTGAAGAGTTGCAAAAATGCTCCTACTGTCAGGCTGTCCATCTGTCTGTAATGATTAGGGAAGCCCTCAAAAGATTTGAATTAAATTTATGCACATCATGAGCATAGTTTAAATTGTTACAAGAAACTTGTACAAAAAATAAAATGCACATTTTATGCCAGTACAATTTTTCTACAAGTCTTACTGAGACAGAGTTGTGCCAGAACTGTTAACACTGGACAATATGATGAGCATGCTGACCTGAGCATATGCTACAACCAGCTGGGCGAGCGTCTTTCTGTCACCTGGGTTGATTCTGAGCAGCTCCTCTAGACTCTTGGCAGCCACATCTGGCTCACCCCCTCGCAAGTGGAAGTCTGCTGCTTGGCGCCACAGTGTGCCCAGATCTCCTGTGCTGACCTGTTAACACCACCAATACAGCAATTTACTGTTAACTTTATGTGGTACCGTGCCACACAGGAGATAGTGTGGTAACTTACCATTTACCATCACAAAATAAATTAAGCACCATGTCACGAAGGGATGTGGGAGAGTGGAGGTGGGATTCGTTATGTCTTAACCTTCAGCATTAGATGGGTGTGAGCGGCCACCTTCACACCATGGCTGCTTTACCCTTGGTACCCATTGGTTGTTGGACTACAGAACTGATTTAGCTGTTTGCTTCTTCATTTATGTAATGGCACTTCATCATTTACACAGATTACAGAGCATGAAATCAAAGGCTGATTATAAATAACGAATTGTAAGGATAAGAATGGTAGCAGTTATGGGGTGTTTTGATATACTATCCCACAATTGGTCTTGAGAAACCAAGGAAATTCTCAAAAACCTTAGGATAGTCAGTCACAAGTCAAAATGTGAACCTACTCTGTACTTAGAACAAAGCACTTACTATGAGGTACCAATAAACATACCTTGTTCTTACGATACCAATCAACAGCATCTTTAAGAACTCTGGATGCTCCATCACGATTTCCATCTGCTAAATAAAGTGTAACCAATGCACTAACAATGCCTGGTTTGAATGTGGCATTACCCAAATTTTGTAGAATTTGACAAGCCTCTTTCCTGTCACCCTGAAAACAAAGACAGTACATGTTTATATAAAATCATTTTAGATTAATTACATTCATAAAAGAATATAATACCAACAATTTTCTACAATTTAAAGTCCGGTAGGATTTCAGAAAAAAAAAATGCCATGAATAAACATAAACCATTGCAGTAGTTTTTGTTAATGGACCACAATACAGCAAACTGCACAGTCGCTCACCTCAGTTAAAAGAAGTTGCACTGCTGCAAGTTTCATTGCTAGTTTCTGCTCCTGATCTAGCTTTGAGTCTTTATCCAAGAGTATAGCAGCCTCTCTAGCATTTCCATCCTTTGCAAGCTGCACAGCCCTGATGAGAGTTGCCTCTGCCTCCAAATCTGGATATGTGGCCACCAATCTATCACACAACTGCTGACATTGTTCACCCTGATTGGTGTAGTGTGCAAGCAAGCAATGATTTAAGGCTATGTTCTTGCGCTGCCGTGACGTCAACTTATGTTCCAGCCCTTCTAGTGTGGCATTCTTCATCTTCTTCTTAGAATCAAATACATTCTGATCCTTATTGATGGCAACCATATTATTACTTGCAATAGCCACTAGGCCAATGTCATCTGGCTTACGTTTTAAAGCTGCTGTATACATTGACTGTGCTTCCTTCTCTCGACTTAGCATCTGAAGACAGTATGCTAACTGCACCCTATAAAAATGAAACAATAACTTTACATACTACGAGGCAAAGTCAAAAATTATCTGCACTTTCGCCATAACACATCTTTAGGTTTGTCACACTGCCTTCTGCGCATGCATGCTTAGAGTTGGTACTACTGTGGTCACGTGATCGAAGTTTTACCTTGATCGCGTCATTTCCCTAGCTTCTGTTGCAGTGTAAATATGGCCGCTCTGCTAGCAGTGTGCACCAAGAAGGAACAAAGAGCAGTGATCCGATTTCTCTGGTCGGAAGGTGTACCAGGGGCTGAAATCCATCAAGAGGCTTTCAACACAATATGGGGACAGTGCTCTACCGCATAGAAGTGTGTATGAGTGGACCGAGAAGTTTACAAGTGGCCGGACAAATGTGACGCATGAAGAGGGAGCAGGATGCCCGTCAACCTCCACCACTGACGAGAAGATTCAGCAAGCTCGAGAGATGGTACGGGCAAACCGGCGAGTTGCCATCGATGAGGTAGCATGTTCCCTACAGATTAGTCATGGTTCTGCCTATCAAATCATCCACAACGAGCTAGGCTTCCATAAAGTCTGTGCGAGATGGGTGCCAAGAGAGCTTACCGCAGAGCACAAGCGCAAACGTGTTGAGATCTGCCAACGCTTACTCGACCGCTACAAAAATGAAGGCAAAGAATTTTTGAGCAGAATAGTCACAGGAGATGAAATGTGGGTCCATCACTATGAGCCAGAATTCAAAAGGCAAAGTATGGAGTGGAAACACCCAGGATCGCCAGCGAAGAAGAAATTCAAGACTCAACCTTCCGCGGGAAAGGTGATGCTAACGCTTTTTTGGGACTCAAAAGGACCTA
>Ga0123357_10011082_pt1 | contig 11532 bp, 7 predicted proteins | sample TergutEmb28metaG_FD_89873 | JGI IMG/M metagenome (GOLD analysis project Ga0123357, IMG submission 89873) | Embiratermes neotenicus P4 segment gut microbial communities from Petit-Saut dam, French Guiana - Emb289 P4 | ecosystem: Host-associated > Arthropoda: Insects > Digestive system > Gut ...
ATTAATATTACTATAAAGAGTAATAGGAATTACCTACTTTATAAGTTGTGTTAGACGGAACTGTAGCGACCTACATTAAATTAGTTAAATATAACACACAACGGGATGATTTCCTTCAAAAAATAACCATAATGACTCCAGTACCAACAACATAAAAAAAAACACTATGCCTGTACGCCATTTGCTACAATCTTGCAAAGGTCCCTTTCCAAACATTAATCCTAAATCTTTAGCACCTAGGGAAGTTGCAAATGTATTTAAATCTCTTAAAGTGACGAATTCCCATGGATATGATGAAATATCTATTAAATTATTAAAAATTAAATCTCCTTCCATTAATTCTCCTCTAACGCATATGTGTAATAAATTATCACCAGGAATTTTTCCAGACTGCTTAAAATATTCAGAAATATAACCTTTGTTTACAAAAGGTGACAAATTAAACATGTCTTAATTACAGGCCTATATCACTGTTATTGTCATTTTCTAAGGTACTGGAAAAAGCGATGTATATTCAACTCCTTGAACACAATAATAATAATAATAATATTTCAGCAGAAGAACAATTTGCTTTTAGAACTAAATCAACAAGCAATAAGACGATATATAAGCTAACTAATGAAAATTTAAAAGCCTTAAATAATAAAATGGTGGTAGCAGGCAATTTTTGACCTCAGAAAGGCTTTTGATTGTGTTAACCAACAACTCTTATTATTTACATTGGAATTTTATGAAGTAAAAATAAACCAAATTATGGTTTACATCATATTTCAGTAACAGATTTCAGACAGTCCTAATTACAAAAAATTATCTTAACTAAAATGATTTTTCTACATGGTAAAAAATAAAGCATGATGTTCCATAGGGATCGATCTTGGGCCCACTATTGTTCCTTCTTTACATAAATGATCTACCCAGAACTATAAGCAATACAGCTACCCCTATATTGTTTGAAGATGATACTAATATTCTAATCACAAGTCCAAACCTAAATGACTTTCAAATTAATGTAAATACTGCTTTCAAATGTGTCACAGAATGGCTTAAAGTAAATTTACTATCCATAAATTTTGATAAAACTCATTACATTCAGTTTACAACTAACAATAAACCTATAACCAATACTAAAACTGCTTATGATAATAAACAAATTATAGCCACACCCAACATTACATTTTATATAAAGGATACAGTAAACTGGACAGGTCATATTGAACATTCTAGTAGTAGTATAGTACAGTACTGTATTTCATGATGATGAACATTTAAAAAATGACGGACTCATCAAATAGAATTTTACAATACATTTTGCAGTAACTTTTTATTTTCAATCATTACTGTTCCTACCAGCCAAATATAGTTCTCTTTTAGGTTTACATTAAGTTTTCATTCCCAGTGTTATCCAGGTTTTACTTCTAGTGCTATTTTTGATTCTTGTTAAGGGAAAGCTTAAATAGAAGATCCTCAAGTCTATATTCAAGAAACAGCAGGCATTTAGGAAACAGTTAAACCTACAGCCAGTATCACTGCTATTAAATACAGTGTTCCAAGTTTCAGAGTCTAATTTTGTAATTTTTCTTTGCATCTACTTCTTCTGGCAGTTCAAATGGTTATAAGGCAAAAATATTGATCTGTTGTTTATTACCTGCCTTAGGAGTCTTGTTGCTGGGATCAACGACATAATCAGACAACTTTTTACCATAAAATAATTCAAGATGGGCATCCTCCAAACTGTTACTGTATTCATTGTCAATTGGCTGCCATGAGCCATCATAGAACCATATTCCGCGGGTAATCACACACTCCTCTCCTGAGAAGTGAAAGTATACATGACATTATAACTTATAACAAGTTGCAAATAAGTAAATACATAAATAAATAAACCAATAGGCAAAATAAGCTGTAACATGCATGCAATTATATACCTCTACCTGGCCAGTAGATGGAGTCACATTTACAGGTGTTTAAATCCACCTCATACATTCCACCACGCACAACAATTTTGTGCTGCTCTGGGTCTGTCTCTGCAGCACCAGCCTCATTGCATTCATACCTCGAACTAACAGTGTCACTACTTTCCACAGGTAAGGCACTGTGATCGATGGGTGATGTATTTCCCGAATATGATTCAGATGTGTTTTCTAGGTTACTGAATGTCGTATTATAGTACTGCCATTCACGATATGAATGCCTATATTTTGATTCGATCCGAAGAGAATCATAACCACTAAACTCAATCCACCGTTTATCTGAACAGCTTTTATAAAACCAACGTACTTCTTCTGGACTGAGCTCACCTACAACACCATCTATAAGCTTTGCATCGGGTGCCGGGGGTTCCCATGCTCTACCTGAAATACCACCACTTGGACTTGCTCCGGTATCTAAAGGTGGAGAATCTTCACTATTGTAACAAAAATTCCCAGCCACAATTTCTTGCTGTGTGACATATAAAACGTCATCCCCTTCACTGTATTCGAAAACTGAGTCACTTGGACGTGATATTTCACCGAATTCTTCGTTCAACTCATAGGCAGAATTAACACTGCCTTCATTCGATGAATTAAAATTCATTTGAACGTACGAAGGCGCCTATAAATTAACTCAGCAAATTTGTCACAAGCATAAACAGCATAACTTGCGTTACTCCGTGATCCTTACAATGCCTTACGAAACATCACAACTAAAAGCAAAGATTGAAACAAGAAAGACATATAGCTTGGTTTCATTAACGGACGCTAGTTTTATTTCATCAGTACGATTACATTGGCACAATACAAGCAAATAACGTTTTCTTCTGAAAGTAAAATATATTTTAGGAGCACAATGTTCTTACGTAAATCACTACAACTTTAAGAAAACAACATGCCCTATTCTATGCATTGTAAACTTCTAGTTCACTGACTTCTTTGCACAATAACAAACAAAATAGAAGCCCCCACCGCATTGTTGTTCGATATTTCACACTCGAATTGCAACCAATAAAGCTTAGTCTCATATCGTTCTGTCGATAAATGAAACTACACCTACGGTAGTTAAAACATGCAGGTAATAATCCAACAGTATTTACTACTGTACTGGCTTTGGAAAGCAGCAAAGGAATTGCTCCGAGGGGCATCGAGGAATAGATATCTGAAGTACTGGACAGTTCGAAATTTTCTCACATCGACAGCGTGATTTATACCCACGCCGAACAAACTGTGGTGACAGTTGCCCCACTGCAGATGAAATACTGCGCCCCTTTTCCTCGTGTGCGTTTATTTGACGGGGAAATCTTCGATTTTCATGTTCGGTAGATGAAACCACATGAAGTAGGACAGCAAAGGCCAAAATTATTTTCCAGCTGCAATTTAAAGCAAAACTGCAATTAAAATGAATGACGTAAAATTCATTAGCGCATTTCTGAAAAGACATTACATCCCTTACCTTGCCATGTTTGTGTTATTGGATGAAGCCGGTCTGAATCTTTCTCTGTTGAATACTGCCAAGGTCACTTTCATGAATATCGGGTGGTTGCTTACCTTTTTGAACCACAGAATATTAAACACGCCTGACAAAACTGCCGCGTCATTGCCGCAGGTATAAAGCCGCCAAAGGATGGGAGAGCAATTCAAAACCCCTTATTCTCATGGCCAGGGATTTTTTTAGTATGTATGTATAGGGCCTCAGCAGGTTGTGCACTAGCAGACGAGTGAAAAAGCTGGACATCCTCCAGGACATTGTGTACTTATTTCTTTCATTGTTACTTATAAGCACCCATACACCCCTCTTTAAATAAACACTGCTTGTAACTAAATTCAAATGTGTAAGGAGAACACACACCACACACAGAGATCTTGCATGGTGGAAGCTTCAGATTTCTTGATCAGTTTGTTAACTTATCATAAAAATATGTCAAGAAAACACAATGGATACCTAAAAAAACATCACCAATGGCATTCTATTTAATGGACAGCCACCTCACTGATCCTCTGCCACAAAACTGTAAGACCTCTTATATGCACTCTTTAGAAATGACTAAAAATTTTAAAAAAAACTGTCCTTACTTCCATCCACTGTAACATGTATTGTGTCTAAAAGACTATACTTTTTCACCAGAATACACACAAAATAGTTATATTACATTACATAGTTACTTATAAGATTTAATTTCTTACCCTAGTACATTACTGCTGTAATCAAGTTCTATCATTACTGTAAACATAAATTTACCTTCAAATTCACAGCAGGAACAGTAAACATGCCAGAAATGCAAGTGCACTCTGTGACTACAACAACCCTGTGGCTCCACCCAGCCTTCTATTCAATGAGTATTGCAGGCTATTCCCCCAAGGGGAAATCAGCAGGAGTGTGAAGAGAACTTCTCAACTCCATTTAGTGCCAAAGTTAAGAATAAGTGCAGCAGGAACTCCCCTCCCCCATATGCCCTCATTGTATGCACAGGGATATATTTACCTTCATCTTTATTTAACAAAACTGAGAAGGACGTAGCCTATAATGTAACACAACACACACAATTCCCCCACACATTCTTTACAGTTTATTAGTCTTACTTGCAGTATGTTCATAACATCTTATTAACAGTTCATAATATACATACTAAAGTTTATTTATGGTCTTCATAAAGCAGACTTTAGGTGATTTAATATGGCTGAATACTGAGTCTCCCATACCGAATTTTTAAAAAAACCTGTCCAACACAGTGGGTGCTAATACTACATCACAGGCAGATGGTAAGACAAATGTAACCTTCAGTAAATTTGTACATGACCTCCAATACAGAATTTTGTTACAATTAATCCAACATCTGGCCTGGCAGTGAAAATACTTGTCACTGTTTTTGGGCACCATCATCCCATTGTGCAAAGTAATTAACAGTTAAATCCACACAAAACACAACACTGCATGTTCAGATTTATTCTATCTGGCTCCATGTTTTGCTCAATCATTTTGACCAACATCATGCAGAGGAAAAATGCAAGTACAAAAGGAAAATTGCCATTGAAACAAAATAGGATGGAAAAAATTTTTGCCTCCTCAAAATTGCTACTTCAACACATAGTGGGTTGGAATAATCTGTGCATCCTTTCTAGGGTTTTCCTTTCGTACATAAATTTGTCTCTGCCTGATGATGGTCAAAGTAATTGACCTAAACATGTAGAGCAATGGAATAAATCTGAATGTGCAAAGGTTGTAGCATTGTGTTTTTGTGTGGATTTGACTGTTGCGTGACTTGTCACTGTTTTTAATTAAACCAGTACTCAAGCCCAGAGCTATCTTCCTGTAAACTGTTGATTCTTTATACATAACTGCAACCAAAAGTGGAACTGTGACACAGATTTTAGTGAAGTCCCTACATCACATTTTTTAAAAAAAATCTGTTGAATAGTGTAAGCAATGCTACTAGCTAACAAAGAAACAGGCAAATCTCCACATAAATGCTTTGTTAATTTGCAAAGCACAGCATTTCATGGAAATTTACTTGGAAACAGCTGTCAACTTTTAATCCACACAACATGAATGTCCAGTGTCCAGCCCTGACCTGTGTTACATAAATTCTTTAAAGAATAAAAAATCTTGAAATCCAATACAATACCTCATACATTTTGAAGTCAATAAAACAAAGGCTGTCTTCATTAGGACTGAGAATGTGGCCATACAGGTTCAGCAGGAGGCAAAGCAGCAGTAGCTTTCATCAACATTTGGAAGAAGTGAATTGAATTATGTTTTTAATGCAATATATAGAATTACACAGTATCAAATTAGTGTATTTAGTTTCAACATTTTCACACCTCTGATTTTAGTCATTTTAAATGGCCTCTTCAGAAATGTAAAAACTGAAATTATGTGTGTATCTCATTACACTTATGACACCTAACACAAATACTATATCCTAGTTTCAAACCGAAAAGGCTTTCACTGTGATTTCATGGTGGTTTTCACATATGCACACATTTTACTAGGTCTATCATTTCATAAAATTTACATATATGCTTTGTACATTTTTAATATGTATGCTTTGGGTACCGCCCAATGTTATATTGAAGACATACATTGATGGTAGCCTAGTGAGGCTGAAAGATGGTGGAAGCAGATTAATAAAATCTGGTTGTGAACTACAACTCTTGTACATGAAGTCTGTTTTTTGCTGATACATATATATTGATTAGTACATGGTAAAAGATGTAACACTTTCAAGTTGGTCTCCTAATTTCATCAACGTAACATAAACAAAAATAATTTCCTTGTACTAATTCACAGATGCAGAATATACACTAATTGCATAAGGTCAGTGATTTTATCTCCTGCATTAATCCTGAATTACTTTGTTAAACACTTTTTCTATTTCCACTTCAATGCTAATTATCATAGTTTGATACTACTTTTGCATTTAAAAACATCTGTTCAAGTTCAGTTATGTTTTGAACTCACTGTCAGCTAATGGTCACTTTGTATTTAAAGACACAGAAAGTACATGTACATTAACCACATTTTCTGATACTGTCTTATCACTGATTTTACATACCGGATTCAAGAGTGGCATGAAGACCACAAGGGCTCTATCTTTGCTTCTAAGTGACTATGTTAACTGGAAGCAGCAGTAAAGGTACCATGCCTACTCAGCAATCTGTACATTTATTATCACAAGACTGACAGATATATATACTTACTTGTATTCACTGAAATATGTAAACTTCTGCATCATAACAAGTAATCAGGGTCTGGATATCCAGCACAAATATTAGGATTTTCTTTATTCCAAAGCATCCCAATGGGCTCTGGGGCCCACACGGCCTCCTATTCAATGGGTACTAGTAGATTTTTCCCCAGAAATGTGGTATGGACATGAAGCTGATCACATACTCTCCACATACTACCTTCGTTGCAACCTAGGGATAAGTGTACATTTTTACTTTTACCAGACTGTTTAAGAAGTTTCAAATATCTTAACACAGACATGATGGTTCTGGCAGTACATACTTGTAGGCCGATGTATACATATGGGGAGTTTGAATGAAAAACAAACCCCAACACATGGCAAGCTTAATGGCCTTAAATGTCCTCATATAATGTACATAATAAACAACTTACTGCATGTTAAGAGTAGGTGATGGAAATTATCTCCTTCAACTCTCAGGCACGCTTGACACCTTTTGAACAGATCATTAAATACTGTTTGAAGTTAGTGTCTAGAAATTGTCAGTACTGTGTGCCTGATGAAATGGCTGCTGCATTTATCACACACAACCAGTATTATCACAGTTGGTTACATTATATCATCTGTCATCTGATATCACATATTCCAGTTCAATCTGCTGTGTGTAAAGAAGTGCAAAGCACAGTTTTCTGTTCATTGAGTAATAAGTACAGTTTAATATGGAGGATTTTCATTGCAGAAACTTATATAAGAATGCACATATTTGAAAAATTTCATAGGAAACTCAGAATACAGTTTCCCAGTGTTTCAGTTGCTTCACAGAGCTGAAGGAGATCATTTCCAACAACTATTCTAACATGCACTAAGTTATATCATGTATATTATATGTTGAACTGTAAGGGCTGTTAAGCTAGCCTTGCATCTGGGTTCAGTATTCAATTGAACTCCCTGTACACATAAACACATGCACATATGCACACACACACAAATGCCTATAACCATATACCAACTACCACAAGTGGCTATTGACTGTCAAAATTCCTGATACTTTACCACATCTGATATCTTTTAGGTTCAGTAATGGAACTCCAGGTGAAACACATTTTATTATACACATACCAGAATGACAGTAAAAGGTGGCATACAACCCAATGTGAAATGCAGCCACAATGACATTAAATTTTAAGTCCCATCAACAGTGAAAGCTTCAAATCTGGCAACAAAAAATCTGCATCCATCTAGACAGGACTAAATATGGGACTCTTGAACATGACTGGCATTTTACACAAACATCACATGAATGACAGTAAAGAACAGGAAACTAAAAGTCTGTACTGCCCAATACCTCAGGTGTTTCAGTTTTCCATCAGTAGTATAGTGTTTATTTCATGTTGGTCCTCAAATTCTAGCTAACATCACCCCATACTTATTCGATAATTTAAAAAAAAATATTTACAACTCATGTTTTTTTTAGTCTTTTTACCAACTGAAGAGTTGGTGTTCATTTCTACCAATAATGTAACTCAGAAAATGTTAGTGTCTGGCACTGTAAATGATTTCAAGTGCTCACATAAAAAAGCTGTAAATCCTCAGTGGGGGGAGTTAAAGACTTATGGAATACTAATGCCTCATAAAGATTGTAATTTTATTAACACATGAAAAAGCACTGTAATAGTACAGGGTGTGCAACACGATGGTTTTTTAATGTGTAATATGTATATAATGATATTCTGAGTTGAAGTAATTTCTATATCATAAACAAGTATATTTAGATGTGCTGTAATAATTTGGCTCTTAAAACAATGTTAATATACCATCAAAACACAACAGTTATTGTACAGATTTCATTTTAATGGGATTACATTATTCAGTGTATTAGTGCAATGGTATGGTATCAGACATTAAATATGACTTATTTTTACTGTTCATTGTCAAATACTTGGGTAGCAGTCCTTAGAAAACTTTGAATCTGATGTTTATTGGACCCTGCATCATTGTGATAACTGAAGAATTAAAAAACCAACTAGTTGCCACTCATTATTTTATTGTACTTCTTATAGGCTCAACATGTTTCGGGAATTACTATGCCCATCATCAGGAGCTCGCGACTATGATGTTGATTACCACATTCGTCGTTTCGTTCTTGGTTTGCTGTATGTTGGAGGTTAGGTGCGGTTAGGCTGGAGTAGTGTCCAGGCTGCAGGCTAACACTTTAGCCTGCAGCCCAGACACTAGTCCAGCCTAACCGCACCTAACCTCCAACATACAGCAAACCAAGAATGAAACGATGAATGTGGTATTCAACATCATAGTCGCAAGCTCCTGATGATGGGCATAGTAATGCCCGAAACATGTTGAGCCTATAAGAAGTACAATCAAATAATTAGTGGCATCCAGTTGGTTTTTTATTCTTCAGTTATCTCAGTAAACATCTTCATCCACTAGCTCCAGTCAAATACATGGAAAATATTTTGTGCAACACATCTATCTAAAAGTACATGTTACAGTGGGGCCTTTCTGGGGCAAAAAAAAAATCCATTATTAGTTGGTTTTACTGTAGTAGTAATAGCCAAGTACGATAGTGCAGCACATATACAGTCACAAGGACCAAATATCACTAGCATTGAGGCAAAGTCTCAAATAACATGAATGTGTAGCCAAGGGTAAAATTTATTGAAATTGCGAACTAGTTTCTTATTTCAATTTACAGACACTTTTCTGCTCTACATGTTATGTTATTAAAAAAAAAACTTCATAAGAACACATTTATTAATGAATTAAATCAAACAAGACTGCAGTAACTATTCTATTTTGAATTTTGAGGTTATTTAATAAAAATGATGTTCACAGAATATGGGCCTAGATACCAATTTAACCCTCTGAAGACCAAAATTAATTTATATCAGATACAAAGATTCAGTTCATAATTCACAGAGAACACACTATGGCTCCAACAGACAGACACATCAGTTAAGTGCTGGAGAGGGGAACCCTGTTTCTGAGAATCATATGGAATGCGTATGAACTCCATGTAGGCAACATACAGGGCTCAACCTATTGGCACATACACTAACCAATATGCTGTAAATGGTTAATGACTTCATTAAAAACATCTTTAAGATGAGATATTCTGCTTTAAAAGAGACAACTCTAAAATGTGGCACTACCTAAGTATCAACACACTGGTGTTCTTTTAATTAACAATCCCATTTTTGAGACATATTGCAAGCATTTCTATGTTCTAGCCCGAAATGACCTCTTGGTTACTTTTCATAGTTCTAAAATGAGGCTCCTTAAAGCAGTAATGACAGAATGCTTGCTAAGGGTCTAGAAGTGCTTTAATGAGAGGTACTGCTCACAACTGGACTCCTCTGTGAACCAAAGCAACACAAAAGTTAAAACTTCTTTCATTATGTGCTTTGTGTGCAGTACACACTTCACACAGTCTTGCAAAACACTACTTTTTCCCTGCTCAGTATAAAGTTGTATACAGATGATGTTGACCTAAGTCCCTGTACAGTCTGTGTGACATCCTGTTTAGGCACCTGTGGTGCTCATTGCTTCCCTGGAGGATGGGATTCTATATTTCTGACATCCAAGACCTTGCTCTCTTATGTACGAATTCTGTACACTCTTTCAGCACAGTACTGCTTATTCAAAGTGTGTACAGGACAGCAAAGAGCATAAAAACACATTTTTAACCTTTTAGCGCTGAATGTCAACTAAAGTGGACGCGCTGTGGGCCCTTTATATAGCCGAACGGCCACTGAAGTGGCCGTGCAGTGAGCCCTTTAAATAGCTGAGCAGTCGCTAAATTCCAGCATCAAAAGGTTAACATGACTTATAACAGTCTCTCATAACTGAGCAATAAATGGGGAATAACTTGTCCTACCTACACCTTTCATAAATTTATGATATTGTAGAGTCCAAATGATTTCTTCATGTATGAGTCAGAGGAAAACATAAGGTGGTTGGCACTGTGATAGTTATTGGCATCTTTTAATTCTTTTGCATTGTAGTAAGGTTTCCAGCCATAATGACGCTTTCTCTGAACGATATTTAGATGAATGAATGTTTGGTCTATCACATGATACCTGAGTTACCAACTGTGAGTGCTTTGGTTAGCATCATGGCTGCTTGCAATCAGATGCTATTTACAGCATGAGCAAAGAAGGGCTATTCCTAAAGGTAGGGCTTAAGCAAATTACTTTCTAATTTCTGAGTTTTATTTTTTATGGTACATTGCAGCTTTAGGAAACTTACACACATTTTTCCTGAATAGCTGCTCTGTATCATCTGACGTAAACTTGGGCGTGATAACCATTACTATCAAATAAAAAGCCTAGTGCCATCAACTGTAATTAAAAAGTACAAAATTTTAGTTATTGGCATCCTGTTCCAATAACTGCATAAAGTGTCATGTGTTCTTAAGTTATATTTCTTTACCTGTATTGTTACATTATTGATCAAAACAGATCACCAGTTTAATGCTCATGTGGATACAGCGAAAGTTAACAGTAGTTGGCAAGGGGTCCCAAAGCACTATGAGGTGTGCCAACTAGTCAATTCTGTAGTTACTGGCAGTGCGAAAAATGTTGCCTGATGACATTTTCCTATTTTTTATTCTTCAACATGAGCAGGATTACATCTTGGAGGATTAAGAAAAAAGCAGGAGAAGATGTTTACAATCCCACAGATTTAGAGGTGGCTTTACCAAGAGATTCGAGGGGGTATAGCACCCCCCCCCCCCCCAAAAAAAAAAAAGGGGGGAAAAAGAGAAAAAATACCCAAGCCCACCCCTCAAATTTAATATATTGGGAAACATCTAAAAAATTTTTTATTAACCCCCCCCCATCTTTTTTTACATGGAAAAA
>Ga0123357_10011083_pt1 | contig 11532 bp, 10 predicted proteins | sample TergutEmb28metaG_FD_89873 | JGI IMG/M metagenome (GOLD analysis project Ga0123357, IMG submission 89873) | Embiratermes neotenicus P4 segment gut microbial communities from Petit-Saut dam, French Guiana - Emb289 P4 | ecosystem: Host-associated > Arthropoda: Insects > Digestive system > Gut ...
AAATATCCTGCATTGTCTTTCTCCGCCAATTTATCATAAGACGATTTTCCAGTCATGCCAGCAAGCAATATATTTTCGTTTATTTGTGCAACTGTTTTAATGCTTCTGTTATATCTGGATTCTACATCACAGTAAACTTTGTTTTTGTTTTTCATATTTCTCCTCACAAATAACTTTTCATGTGTTGAATTCATATTCTAATATTCAGTCCTTTAACTTGCACAGCGACACTTACTGGATACTGATACACTGAAGGTAAATTCCGTCACAATAATGTGTTTCGGTAAACTACGTACACCTTCTGCATATATCTGAAATTGATCTCAATTTAAAAAAATTAATATATTAGACACGTAATTGGATAGCGATATGAATCGAGCAGGGCAATATCATTATGCATAGTTATCTGCTTAAGTTGTTTTTCCGTTCTCTTAGATGGATTAGTAATTTCTCTAAATATTTACTTCCATTTTAATCATATATAACGATCTCTTACTTTCCTTCTTTAATTTGGTGTTTATTTTCTTCTTACAATCTTCTTCTACCCATATATATTTTTGATCATCTAAATGTCTACGATGCAGAAAATAATTTACATTTTTTCACTGTTTAAACTTCACTGTGTTTTATTGTAAATCTTTAAATTGACCGCTTGTATTTAGTTATTAATAATTTACAGAACATTATTAGCTTTATGCATTATGGGATTTAACATTCAAGAACTCCAAATTTTGTCCATAGATTGCCTTTATGTCTTTCATATGACATCTGGCACAAACGAAGTCTACTTGCTTCCTCCTTGAAATGCAGTCTTTGTTTTGATGTGTATGTAAACTGCACCATATAACATGCCACGAAGACCGAGAGGTGCAGTTGTGGTATAGCTCTACCCTTTCTTTGACCTCTGCGCAATTTCGTGTTTTCGTAGTAACTTAATTGTAATTAAGTATCTGTTTAGGTGAAATTAACATAACTATACCAGGTACTGTAATGTCAAGTATATCGGCAAAACGAATATTAATTTGTTGGAGAAGAATACATTGACACTTTCTCGAATTATTCAGAAAATTCGATGATGGTTAACATGCTGTGAGGGGGGAAGCGTGGCAGGTTGTGTAGCATGCGCTGCACCTCAGAGTAAGGTAAATGACATAATGTTTGACAGTCTGAAGTGCCAAGAAACTCGGACCTCATCTCTGCATAAATGTACACCATATATCATTAGGCTATTCAAAGTACAGTATGGGATAGAGGCCTGAAACTTAAGACAGTTGAACAGGCTTCGCCCAGATTTACCCTTAAAAGACAGTAATGTACCGGTTAAGAGCCAAAAAAAACGCTTTGGGTTTGAATAGGAATGATCAATCAATCGATCCCCTTTAATTCAGATCCTTTAACGAAGAATACAGTTCAATACCAAGATATATCCTAAGTGGAATGTGAGTCAACAGAGTGTGGATTACAGGCCTATTGAAATTCAGTGTTGTCAGTTGCTCAACAAGCATTCACATAAACCTCGTAACGACACTGACATTACGAAGAAGTTTGAAGGATCAACGGCATTGAAGAGCAAACACGATAAATGTAACAAAATTTTGATGAAACCTGCAGAAATGAGAAGAAAATTGACACACTTGCATGTCGTCTGAAGTTGTGATGGGACCACATGTTAGCAGGTCTGAAGGAGTGCTACAGTAGCAGGACCTACTGCGTAATGCTGCCAGCTGTTTGAATGGTAACTGCAACCGTGGGAATGAGCTGTGCGTAAGACTAAATATCGGCTTTTGAAGCAAAAGGCCTCACCCGTTCACCGGTATCTGAGCATTACTGCACTTAATGAAAACAGCACTGTGTAACAGGCCAGGAAAACAGAAAAGAGAGACGTGTCTTTTTTTCGCAGGCACAGAAATCTTCTGCGATATTCTGCATTCAATAAAATCGCTAATATCGAATTTATCAGCAGGACGGGGAAAGAAGCAGAATTTATATTGCAATTAGAATTGGAATACTTCGGAATTATGGAGACCTACAAACTGCTCTTTCAATATGTAGGGACAGGGATCTGTAAAAGTATTGGAAAGTGTGACATGTTTTATGTAGCTCTGTTCGTTCCAACATTTAGAGCTTGCAGAAACACTGATTTTGTGCTGCTGTTATGATTTAGAAGTAAGTCTACTCTGACAGAGAATTGAAAGCAAAACCCCTTGTTCGGAAAAATGATTTTCAGTGTTAGAAAATATTTTTTTCGTATATTTTAGTCTTATATTCGCTGCACACTCATGAAATATTTACCCTCCACACTGTGGTCCAAGGAATTTTCCGGTGCTAGAAATCGTTGGATTTCTGGAAATGATCACCTGCCATTTATGTTAGCTAATTGCTTTTTGTTAATTTCTGGGAATATTTTTCATCTTGAAGAAAAATTTACAGGTTGGACCGGTTTGAAAACTAGCCACTAGATTTCTTTAGTACCGCAGGCCGCAACATTTAGCGGAATGGAGCGTAAAACAGTGTCAAGAACTGCAAATGGAGGAGAGTAAAGGGAGAGGGAAATTAATAATTTACGGATCACATCCGATCAAAATTCAAAAAGATTATCTCAAAAAAATTGACTCAAATGAAAAATGTCAGTAGGAAATCAATAAAATGTGAAAGTTAAAATTGAAGTGTGAAAGCACACTGCATCCTACAGACTCGGTCTTCAATTTTGTGGCTTTGTACTTTGATTATTGATTTCCGGCAGTTGGAAAAATCTTCGTGCCTTCGAAGATTCTGGAATGAATCACGCAAAGGCACAACATCACACCTCAGACATTATGCATTCTTAATATTAACGCTGTGAGAAAATGTGGGTGCATTTTTGCAGCAATTCCTTGCGATCGCACAACACAATTGAAACCCGTAATTACAGGTGCACTCAATTTTGTAGTTCCTCCGTGTTTTACACGTACCAGCATTACAAATTACAAATGAAAATTTCCAAACGAGATTTCCCGACTTATAATAGAATCTACACACAGCAGCCGGCAGTATCTGCTAGTTGTTGCTAAGGTTCTTATAAATTTTGCCTAAGATTTCTGCAGGTCTTTGTACCCATAAAATTTTTCCGTCTCTCCTAATTTGATATCCATACTCCCAAATATTTTTTTTCCGAAGTAGAAATAAACAAATGGTAGAAAAGTACTTCATGTAGGCCAATACCAGTTCCTTCAGAGTAATCTAATTTAATTATTCACGAATCGCACCGTTTATTTGTATCTACAAAATGTGAGTTCTTAGAAACGTACTTAATCACAGTAATAATTAGTGGTGCCCTACTTAAGGATGGTGCAGGCAACAAAGGCAATATGGTGGAGGAGGATAAGGAAGGAAATGCGAGTGTGGAGGAAAGGTGAGGTGCTGGTGGAAGGGAACAACAGAAGTATTCATTTAATAAATGAGAAAGAACAATATTTATAAAGCCATTTTATTTTCAACTGCGTACATCACAAAATAAAATCCAAACACCGGAGCTACTATCCGCGAATTTGTATGTTAACAGGGACCTGCCTTTCCCATTTTTACGGACATTCTAATATACGTACTGGTACAGGCCACAGACTGTTGTGCTTGGTTTCTGGTGCGTGTCTGATGGCGATATCTAAGGTTACGTTTTGCTGGCAATGTAAAATGGCGGGGAAAATTTTGCGTAGGGCATAGAGAAGAGAAGGCCATTCCATTACCTTCTGTACTCTGTTTTATTTATCTTTACCATGCCGCTCATTGCACCCCACAATTGGTCAGAATATCCAGATTTATCGACTTGCCCCAAAGGGCCTGTTCTGTCACATTCATTGACGCTTTCTGAGAAAGAACCATGTACCACTTACAGCACGCTGATGCCCGTATAGTAATGGTCATCGTGTTGGTAACGATGATAATGATGATGATGATGATGATAATAATAATAATAAATTGTGCAGTTTCCTATGTCACATGTCACATACCAATTTCAATCTTCGTGTGACTCAGTTCGTCACATTTCTGCTGCACGCATTTTGCGATTTGTCAGACTGATCGAACTGCAGCAGGACTATCATATATGTCACAATAGTAGACGCACACTGAAACAGAGAAAACAATACCGCATGCAGCATTATAACGTACGGTTTGTTGAAGTATTGGTACAATAACGTAAGAGAAAGGGCGTAAAGCATAATAACTCTATCACAGCCATACCCTACGCTACACATCTATGAAGTGACATTAGTTTACCGTGTAATAAAATGCTACAAATTTCTTCATTTATTTATGCAATGTATTTATTTGTTTCATCTTGTGTCATGCGTTTTTGAGTGCGTTCGAAAAATCGCAAAAGCAACCATTAGCTTCGTCATGTCTGTTTGTGTCCGTCTGTCCATCCGGCTCTCCGCATAGAACAACTCTGCTCCCACAGGACGGATTTTTATGAAGTTTGATACTTGAGTATTTTTAAAAAAACCTGTCGCGAAAATTAATTTTTCATTAAAATTGAACATGATTAAAGGGTAAATCTTATGTATATTGGACCGTGCATCATTGTGATAGTTCAAGAATAAGAGATCAACTTGATGTCACAATTTATTAAGTTTTATTTCACTTCTTCTATGCTCAACATGTTTCGGACATTAATACATCCATCATCAGGAGCCTGCGACGTTTCTATTGTATCACCACATTGGTCTATGTTCTTGTTTCGATGTGTGTTGGAGTTTCGGTGTGGTTGGGTTGGAGTGGTATCCGTGCAGCAGGCTCCAGCCTGCCACACGGATACCACCCCAACCCAGCCACACCGAAACTCCAACACACATCAAAACAAGAACACACAACCAATGTGGTGATACAATAGAAAAGTCACAGGCTCCTGATGAAGGATGTATTAATGTCCGAAACATGTTGAGCATAGAAGAAGTGAACTAAAACTTAATAAATTTTGACATAAAGTTGGTCTCTTATTCTTGATTAAAGGGTACTTTACGTTAAGGAATATGTAGAGTTCTGATCATATCTCGCTCAGTTCATCTTACAATGAGAAATTTTTAGACAACTGTTGTAGAGGAAATAAACACACATTTTGTAATCAACATTTTTTTTTCGAAAATCATGCTGTGTATGAGACAGTTTGGAAAATCTTGTAAGCGGGGCAGGCCACAGGACAATATGGCGCATGCGCATTGCATGTTGCATAATTAAAGCCACACACACAATCAAATTTGTAATATTTATTGTTTTTCTTCCAAAACAATTTTTGCAAGGCATCATTCAAGTGTTAAGTTATTCACACATTCACACACTCTAAACTGTGTGTTTTCCATCCCGTTGTGTTAACGTATTGTTAGAACTTATAATAATTTTTGTTATACCGTCGTTACAAAACAATGAGGTGCATTTGTCTATATTCCTGCAACTATCTACTAAGCGACATGTTTCGGCCCATATAGGGCTATCATCAGTTACACAGTGAATAAACCCAAGTACAAGGATAAACAATTGAAACTACGGAATACAAGGAAACAGGACCCCCACACACTCTAAAAAAAACACTAAACGACTGACGCATCAACAACGAAACACAACCAACAAAAAACGGCATTTTATACCAATTTTAGAAAAACATACACTTTTAATAACACTAGAATTGTAAAGTACGGGATCCCGTAGGATCTTGGTAAAAAAAGCCACTATTTTATAAGCCTGATGATGGGCCTATAGGGGCCGAATCATGTCGCTTAGTAGATAGTTGCAGGAATATAAACAACTGCACCACATTGTTGTGTAACGACGGTATAACAAAAAGTTCTATAACTTCTAATATTCGCACATTGCCTGTCTTGTCAAATTTTCTTATATTACATTTATTCTGGTGTGTACATTCCCTGATAATGGCAGTTGGCGAATGCAACGTGTAGGAGGAAATAAGGAACTGGATCTCTATGCATGCTGTATGTGCAGATGTTGGTCATAAAAAAATCAAACAAAGTTCGTTTCAAGAAATGAGTAACCCAAAGTTATGAACCTGTCATGTTTATGGCATCCATCTGTAATATGTCTGACGCAAAAGATGGGTCTTGTGCGAGACTATTTATCCCCAAAAATAAAGGATGTGTCCTGAATCTATCGCAAGTGTGCAATCCATCTTACATTTTTCCGAAAGACCGTGAGTCAATATTCTTCGGAATAATACTGATAAATTAACCAACATGGAACAGAACAACAAATTATGGTAAATATGCATAAGGATTTCAGTGCACAGATATTCTTCCGTACAGCAATGTTGTTATTCAGTTGCACAGGTTTTCTTTACTGCTGTTTTTAAATTCGAACGCAAGCTTTCCATGTTAACAGTTCCAACGTAGGACAAAATGGTCATTGGATATTCATGAAGTGTTTTGTTGTGAATTTTGTACTGTAAATTGTAAAAGGGCTAGTAGCAGTTTTGATTCAATAATTTCTAGATGTGTGAACAGGTATACAGTGTTGCAGCACTAGCAGTTTCTTTGTATAAAACGTCTATTATCAGAATTGCCCCTCCTGACTATCGCAGTTACGCCACATTTTTATTGTGAATCATTTACGTACTCTGTTTTTAAGGGTAATTTTAGAGAAATCATAAACTTAAAAAGATTATTTTCCTTAATCTTGCTATTGATATCTGTTTTCTCCTACAAATATTGTGTTTATTAATGATTTTCTTTGCTGATCCTAAGAACCCCGCCCTATTCTGTCATGCGAAGCTCTTCAAATTAACGGAGGAATTGTAATGTTTTTTATTGTCATTGTTAAAAACTTATACTTTTGTACAAAAGGGTAATATATTAAGTGTCTTTATTATTTTTGTTGTGCAAGCTAGTTTATTACAGAATATCGATTGGGAATAATTAAAGTGTTCTTTTCGTACGATGACACTCTCTGAAGTAAAACATCTACAGTCTCCGGTACTCCTAGTTTCTGGCCGTCCGCTAATAAAAGCACTCCGACAGAAATGTGAGTGAATGTTCCAGTGCAATATACTAATCTGTCGAGTGGAACTGACACTAATCTTCTTCCGCAAATACATGGTATGTAAGTTAATCTTAACGCTGTTACGAAGCAGAACCAAACGACCTGTTTCTTACAGCACTCCAGTTCCTTGGTAAGTTTACTTACCGCTCTTAACATTCCCCTGTCAACATTCGCAAAGCCCGCTACAGACACTACAGGAGGATACAAAACCATTGTCTCCAAGAACAATTTCACCTGCAAACAGAATCAGCTGATAATTAATTTATAATTTTATTGCAAATAAATTTTAAACAAGGAGCAATTCCTAAATATTTTGGTGGCAGAGCACGTACGACGAAGTACGTTAAAAGTGAAACTGTATATATTACCCGTTAATTTTATGGAATAACCCACCGTTAAACAATAATCTGTTGGTTGTTAGGAAATGATATATTGAAGGTAGTATGGACATATAACTTTGCAAAATTTTGTGGAATGTGGAAATATGTCTGTGCCAAATAATGACACCCAAAGCTCGGATTGTGTCTATCATTCTCCGTTTCTTGCTCACCTCCCGAGATATATCTTGTCTGACTTTTGATGGCTCTATAAGCTGCAGTTCGTCCCGAATTTCAACACCGACCTGAAAGTAAAAGACAAAGAGACTCTGTCAACAACATCGTGACCGTGATATTTTTGATGAAATAGATACTAAAATATGAGGGTGCGGGGATCTTAAGTAGGAACATTTCGCGAAAATAAATCTTCAGGAACGTTTCACCACATAATTATTTAAGTTGGTTTTCATAACCTCAATATCTTTGAAAGAAGCCGGATTAGTTTACAAGCATTAGCGACCTGCTTATGTCTGAGGGGTTCGGGGCTCGAATCGCGGTAGATTCAAAAGTGTTTCTCTTGTCCAAAAGTCGTCCATAATGAGTTTGGAGCCCACGCTGCTTCCTGTGTAATGGGTACCTAATTCATTTCCCGGGTATAAGGAGGTCGGGGTGCGAATTTGACCACTGACCTCCATCTAGTACTGAGATTAAGAATAAGTGAAAGATCTTTTTTTCTACTTCTCCTCTGTACCTTTGTGACGTCAATAGGATTAACTTTACGTTATCAAACTTTGAAACTTCTCGTCCTGATTTAAGACTATAGTGTAAGCAAGTTTGACATAACGTTTGCACTGAGATACTGAAAAATTTAGAAACTTCTCTCACTAGCTGCAGTTTAATTGGCCATAATATTGTTCATTAATTTCACAGCATTACCAACGTCAACTTACAGTTACGTAGTTGTCAGGCTAGGGTCTTATGGTAAGGACGTGTTTTTAGAGATTATGGGTTGCTACCTGGCAGATTACTGGGCGCGCGTGGGTACCTGGCGGCGAGGTTTTCATGCATCTCGGAATCATCACTGCGTATTACATAGGGAAATGTACATGTGATATTGTGTTTAGGGACTATGATTCTGAGTGCAACAGCTTTAGCTGTGCTGTTGGTAATTGGTGGAGTGGAAACAAATCCTCGACCTGGTGTGGAAAATGAGAAAATCATGTGCATGTTGTGCAGTGTGTGCGACGGAATTCTGAATTCAGGGACTCGATGTGACACATGTGAACGTTGGTTCCGTTATAGCTACGGCAATATGAAAGCCCAAGTGGCGGAGAGTGGAAAATGGGTTTGTGATAATATTAGATCGGAGAGACTCAGAGAGCCAGAAGGAAAACTACAGGACGCTTTACAACAAGTTGACGCTCTAACAAGGAAAAACAAGACACTGGAGGAACAGCAACGACTAGCAACAGCTGGAAGGGAAGGTAGCAGGAGTGAAAAGATGCAGGGACATCATAAAAGTGGTGAATGCTTAGTGTTGGGAGGCTCTATCATGTGCAATGTGGGAACTATATGTTCAGACATGAAGTTTGAGTGCTTTCCGGGCCTCAGAACATAGCAGCTACAAAGAGTTATCGTGAAAAGTGACCTATGGAGCCCAGACGCAGTCGTTATCCATATTGGTACAAACGACTTAAGAAGAACTGGAAACCTCAATTATGTAACGGGAGATGTATACGATCTGATAAATATGGTAAAGACTAAGTTCTCAACATCCAGGGTTGTCTTAAGTGGTGTGTTGAGGAGGAGAGACGTGTCATGGCGGCGCAATGGAGCAGCAAACGACAGCCTAGAGTGGGTAGCGAATACATTAGGAGTGACTTTTGTAGACCCTAATAGTTTGGTGGACCACTGGGACTTCAGCTGAGATGGTCTTCACATAAACCGAAAGGGAGCGAGACAGCTGGGTCACCTGTACTCGAGAGTATGCGGTATCAGCGATGGAAGACAGAAGACGAGGAGCGAATGAACATGCAAGGCGGTAGGGAACTCCAGCAACGGGACGTCAGGGGTGACGGGGACGACATCAAGACAGGCGCACATGACGGCGGGCTTGAAAATCTCTGAGAGTGACGAGCCGACAACAAAACCGGAGAGGAGAGAGACCGAAGATAAAGCAGAAAAAAGTGTAGCGGCGACAATTGGGCACATATCTGAGGGTAACCCGCTGGTTTTGCTGCAGGTAAATTGTAGAAGTATTCGCAATAAGATTTTAGAATTCTGGAATTTAATTGATACATATAACCCTGATGTTGTAATAGGCACGAAGTCATGGCTTGGTTAGGAAATTAACAATGCCGAAGTTTTTAGGGACGACTGCATAACGTTCAGGACGGATAGGTGTTCTGGAGGTGGTGGAGTGTTCATTTGTGTCAAAAATTACATCGATTGCAGGGAGCTATAGACGGATGAGGATTTTGAGATGATAGCATTTGAAGTTAAAGACAGGAACTCAAAATTTACCTGAGAGGTAGTAGGGACTTACAGAGTTCCAAACGAGGACATGTGAGTTATAGAAAGATTATCAGCCCGAACAGGTCATACGCAAAACTTTTCAAAGTGATCATTGGAAGTGACTTAAACTTACCGTACGCAGATTGGAATGGAAACGCGGGTGGAAATAACGGAGCTGAAGCACTTATAAATAGTCTGGTATTGGAAAACGGTTGCAGTCAGGTAATAGACAGCCCAACCCGAGGGGATGCATTACTGGATGCTTACCTGGTCCGACACGAAAGTTCAGTTACCTCTAGCAGTATAGTACAAGGGATTAGTGACCATTGCAGGGTAATACTGGAAGTATAATGGGAAGACAACTGCTGTGAACCTCAGGTAGAAAGGGTAGTCCCGGTGTACAAAAAACAGATGTTTTAGGCTTAAAAACCTTCCTCCGCGATAAATTCGCAATATGGGCAATTAATGGCAGTAGTGTGGAGGATATATGGAATAACTTCAAGAATATAGTATAGAGTATAGAACGTTTTGTGCCACATAAAATACTTAGAAAAAATTCGGACCCTGAATATTACAACAAGGAAATCAAAGGATTAAAATAAAAAGTCAGAAAAGCATATAATAGAAGAAAATTGGGAGTATATTATAGAGGAACTGAAACAAATATGGAAAAAGGCGTAAAGGAAATAGGGAAAATATTCCTGCCATCAAAGACTGCAATGGAAGGATCATCACAGATTCGACAGAAACGGCCAATTCGTTTAATTACTATTATTTGACAGTATTCGGCAACGAAGGAAGTATTCCGCATAAGCAGGGCGAAAACACAGGCGAACCATTCACCATTGATATTAAAATCATTATTATAAGGATAGGAGAGATAGGGAAAAATAAATCAGTAGGGCCAGACCGTGTCTCTGGAGAAATTCTACTAGACATAACAATGAATAATGGTACACTGCCAAGTGACTGGAAGAGAGCCACGGTGTTTCCTATTCACAAGTGGCGAATGATCATTAGTCGCGAAACATTAGTCACGATTTATAGATCAGTTTGCTTAACCTCGGTAGTATGCAAGCAACTGGAACAGATTCTCTGGATAACGTAGACGAGATTGGCGTTATTATAGTTGACTTTTCGAAAGCTTTTGATTTCGTTCCTCAAAGTCGGCCGCTATCGAAAATTGCAAACTCGGGCGTGGATTCTAGGGTAGTTGTATGGATAAGGGAATTCCTTTTAAGTGGCAAGCAAAGAGTCAGGTTAGGAGGATAACTATCTGAAGACGTTAGAGTAACGTCAGGTGTACAGCAAGGAAGCGGATAAGGTCCTCCTTTGTTCCTAGCCTACGTAAATGATATTTTGATGAATATGGAATCAACTATTAGACTTATTGCTGATGACTGTGTAATTTACAGAAAAAGTGTAAATAATGCAGACATGAAAAAATTGCAGAAAAACCTGGACAGGCTGGGGGAGTGGGTGGTTGAAAATGCAATAAAATAAATCCAAGTAAAAGTAAGGCAGTTCACTGTATGAGAGCCAGAGTGAAGGATCCACTAAATTATTCGTTAATGGACGCATTAATACCGGAAGCGAGCAGTTGCAAATGGTTAGGGATAATCCTGCGCAGCGAATAAAGTTGGGCAGATCATGTCAACTACACGGTGAGAAAGACCTGGAA
>Ga0123357_10011084_pt1 | contig 11531 bp, 8 predicted proteins | sample TergutEmb28metaG_FD_89873 | JGI IMG/M metagenome (GOLD analysis project Ga0123357, IMG submission 89873) | Embiratermes neotenicus P4 segment gut microbial communities from Petit-Saut dam, French Guiana - Emb289 P4 | ecosystem: Host-associated > Arthropoda: Insects > Digestive system > Gut ...
TCCTTACAGTCTTTGTCATACGAAAAGGTTGGGAATCAACCTTTTTGAGACATTCTTCCTTACAGTCTTTGTCATACGAAAAGGTTGGGAATCAACCTTTTTGAGGCATTCTTCCTTACAGTCTTAGCAGTATGAAAAGGTTGGGAGTCCTGTTTGACACATCCTTGACCAAACAGCATTATTTTGTCTTTTACAAAAAATCACTCTCAACACGACTGCATATCTTGGACAATGGACAGCATTGGGTCAAGATTGATGGATGGGGTGTCTTTGCCCCAAGACAACCGAATCGCAGATGCAATGATTTCTGGGGCTAGCCCCATTGCTTGCAATACAAAACTTGGTTGATAGTCCTTGCTTGTACAAGCAGAGCCATTGGAAACCGAATACTCAGATTTGAGTGCTAGCAACAGTGCCTCCGAATTGATGCCCTCAAAAGATAGATTGAGAGTATTATTGACACAGCGTGTTTGGTCCCCATTGATTGTGTATCTCGCTTTGCTTTGGCTGAGTTGTTGCAAGACGCTTGTTTTGATCAAATGGCAATGCTGTTGCCATTTTTTGTAATTGTGATTTGCAAGTTCAGCCGCTTTGCCAAATCCGGCTATCAACGCCACGGAGGAAGTTCCCGGTCTCATTCCGTTTTCTTGCCCCCCACCAAATACAAGGGGACAAAGGGGCGGTCTCTTGTAATTTTTGGTTTTGAGCACCAATGCCCCAATTCCTTGCGGTCCATATATTTTGTGACCCGAAACCGACAACATATCATAAGAGGATCGTCTCAACTCCTCCACCATTTTTCCAAAGGATTGTGCCGCATCTATATGAAACCACACGCCCTTTGCCTTGCAATACTCACCTACTTCTTGTATGGGCTGCACCACGCCTGTCTCATTGTTGACTTGTTGCATTGTGACAAGAGCCGTGTGAGGTTTGATAAGGTCTATCATTGCATCACAAGAAACCGACCCACCACCGTTGGGCTTTGCAAAATCCACAGCAATGCCCTGTTTTTGCAATTGCATCAAAGGTTCCAAAACCGACTTATGCTCAATCACCGTAGATACCATATGGTTCTTGCCGTGTGTGTTTGCATAGGCTTGCAAGCCCAAGATGGCAAGATTGTTGCTTTCTGTGGCACCACTCGTAAAATACACTTCTTTGGGCAACACCCCCAAAAGAGTGGCAATTTGTAGGCGGGCATTCTCTACGACTTGCTTGGCTTGTTCGCCGTGTTTATGTGTGCGACTGTCTGCATTGCCTATAATGTCCTTATAGACCTGCATTATGCAATCCACAACTTGCGTATCTATGGGCGTAGATGCGTTGTAATCAAGATACTGTATCATTGGCTTCCTCCTTTGCTTTTTTGGCAGCGTGGCAAACCAAGTCATCTACGGTCTTGACATAGTTCGTCGCCAAAAGATACGAAATGCCACGGTCTAGATGCAATCTGAATTGTTGCCACAAGACATCCATCTCTGTACCCAGTCCGTCTTGTATGCATCTTTGCCTTATCATCCTTTCATAGACCTCGTGATACTCCCCACCAAAAGTTTGCCAAGACATCTCTACATTGCTGTCCTCCTCTGCCTTGCCTGGCGGTGGCGGCATAGATGACTCACACAAAGAAAAGCACAAAGCCCATCTGCACAGAACATTCCAATGTTGGATGCCCGTTTTGGTTTTGAGTCCAATCAATCGCTGTTTTTCTTTTTTGGATAACCTTATTTGTTTTACAAACATTCTTCAAAATATCCTTTTTCTATTTTGGTACTATGGGTTGTTTCCTCATACTGCAACAAATAGGTGATGGCAATTTTGTCAGCAATCCTATCTTTCAGCGACCCCACAATCTCTGCATTGGTTGACAAGACAATCACTTGATTGGAGACTTTTGGCAAATAATTGTGCACATAGTTTTTCCTATGTGCCGCATCCAATCTTGCAAGAGGCGTATCAATCATCAAAGGGAACTGATAAGCGGTATAGTCAATAATTCCCCAAAGAATGGCGGTCGCCAACAACTGTTGCTCCCCTGCTGACAAACTGTTGTGAGGAATGATTTGTCGTGAACGGCCGTACAACACAAGGTCAAGACTTGTACTATCAATCTGGATACCGTCCACCAATCCTTGCTTGCCCAAAATCATAGCAAACTTTTCTTGGATGATTTGAGCAATGGCATCCACCTTTTGTTTTTGCACTTTTTGTGCAAAAATTTTGAGAACGCTTTGCACCATTGTTGCGTGCTTTGCAATTTTTGTGGCAGCATCTCTACCATCCAATTGTCCAATCCTATTTTCTAGCAATTTTATCAATTGTTCTTGTGTCGCCGACTTCTCCTGCTCTATCTGAATTTTTTGTGCTTGCAATTGTGACAGTTGATTGGTGTCCGTGGCAACCTGCGTATTCAACTTTTTTATTTGCTCTATCAAACTAGATACGATGGGCTTTTTATGTGTTTGTGCATCAAGGTACCGTGTTTGCTTGTCAATCTCTTTTTGAATCTTTTGTCTATGGTGGAGTTGCTTGTTCACTTTTTCAAACTCTGTCTCCTTGTCTTGTGCAAGCAAAAAAGAGAGTTGCTGTTTGGTGTGCTTTGTCATCCCTAGTCTGTCCTGTGGCAATTTTGCTTGAAAATATTCTTTCCTTTGCCCAAGAAGTTTCAGAGCATCCAACAAACTTTTTTCAGACAGTGCATACTCCTTGACAAATTCTTGCACACTCTCATACTGCTCTTGCACGGCGTCAAAATCGCTTTCCTTCTGTGCCGTATCTTGCATTGCTTGCAACAATTTGTGCACCATCAACAAGGGGGCACTGCCTTCTAGCCATTTTGTGATTCCTTGCTCGCACTCTTTTTGTTGTCTTTCCAATTTTTGCTTTTTTTTCTGTTTTTCAATTTTGCCGTTCCAAATTTTTCCGCCTTCTTTGACAAACTGGTTTTCCAATTGAATTTGTTTTTCATTGTTTTGGTCTATGGTCTTTTGATATTGCAATATCTCTTGCTCTATTTGAGAGAGTTGTTTCGCCAATTGCTCATCTTTTGACTTGATGCTTTGCAGTTCGGCATCTTGTACTTGCAAAGACGCAAGCACACTGTTTTTTTCAATCAGTGTTTTAATATCTCCCTCCAACACATCCACCACATCCAGTCCAAGCAGCGTTCTCATTGCAGACTTGAATTGCCTGTCATTGTGCTCACTTGTCAACCTACCAATGCTTTCGCCATCAAACAAAAAGAACTGGGACATCGTTGCTGGCATTATCATTTCCATATGATTTGCCCAATTGTCCGTCAAATAATCATCTTTTTGCCCCTCACAAGACACCTCAAAACTCTCTTCTATTCCTTTTGCTTTTGCCCCTACGCTCCACTTGCGATCAATTTGTATCGTGGTCGGTTGTTCATCAATGTCCAAGACAACTTCCATCCTGAGGCTTGCATTGAGACAATTGTGATGGATGCACTCTTTGAGATATTGACTGTATGGCAGTTTTTGCGACACAAACGCAGCAGCCCTGCTCCCATATAGGCAGAGAGAAACCGCTTGCAAAATCGTAGTCTTGCCACGCCCATTGCTCCCACCCACCAAAACAATTGGTTTATTTTTACTCGCAACCCCAAAATCAAGTGTCTGCGTGCCCTCAAATATGCAAAAATTATGCATTGTCAATTGATTCATTCTCATCTTTGTTCCCCAATATCTTCTCTTGTCTTTCCAATCTCATTTGCGCATAGCCCAAAGCATCCGCCTCATTTTGAAAGCAATTTGACTGTATGATTTTTTGCAGTTTGACCCCTATCCCCTGCCTATACTTGCTACTTTGTGCCTGTCGTTCTACCTCCAAAAGTGAGGCGGTCATCCTAAAAAGCAACTCTTCCTCTGGATACTCTGTGTCGCAAATCTCTTTGAGCAACCCATACTCATTGGGGTTGAAAGCGTGCTTGTACGCTTTGCCTACTTGCAACTCCTTGCCTTTGACTTCTTGGTATATCTTGGCGACACTGTCCTCATACTCGTGCTTTTCTTCAATCCAAATTCTTCTTATCTCCAAAAGTTCTTGGGTGGAGATGATTTGCCCCTCTCCGAACCAAGCCGGACCCGTTTTTTGTATTTGGTTTTCTATGGTCAACAATTCACGCAACCACTCTTGTCTTGTCGCTTTGGTATAGGGTCCGTGCACAAGTCTGTTGTTATAAAGTTTGAGTTCCCCAGACATCCTAGAAAACTCTCTACGACTCCTATCATACTCGTGGTCTCCAAACTTGTCCCTAAACTGCAACAAAGGCAACATCCACTCCTTTTCTTCATCGTTTTGTATCATTGCCTCCATAGACTTGTCTCTCTCCACCAGTGTGCAAACCCAACACCCAAAACGACTTTTCCCACAACTGGGCGTGTTGACATCACGCACCAAGGGACACTCTCCATCCGCAGTCGCACCCTTGTACATTGTCAACAAATCCTGATTGCTGTGCCCCCACGGATTTTGGTGTTGCAACAAGTATTGCCATACCTCATCGTCACTCCACTCCTTGATGGGCGTAAACGACAACTCATTTTGCATATTGGATTTGGCGGTGAGGGAGGGTCTGACCTCATATTTTTCGTGCTCGGTGATGGTCCTCATCCTATTGGCACTTTCTTGCTTTCGTGTACCCAACACAAGAATGACCTCCCCATAGGCGGACACCATCTTTTGCACAAAGGTATTGGTTGGCTTGATTTTGAGCCTGTCTGTACACCATCTAAAATTTTGCCTAGGATACGGATATCCCCGTCCAATCAAATTGACCCAAAAGGTGTCCTTGATAGCAGGATACACAATGTGTGCCTCTATGGGCAAGTCGCACTTTTGAGCACTCTCCCCAAGCCGCTCGTGTGATTTTTTGACCCACGCTGACACAATGGGTGACTCCACCAGCGTATCATTGGTCACCACAAACACCTTTTTGTGTCTCTGCCCACTCTCCAATTCCAACAAACTCTCCCACACCAATTGCAAAATGGCAGTACTGTCCTTGCCCCCGCTATACCCAACCACCCAAGGAATCCCATCTTCTAGGTATATCCGTTTGATATTGTCTTTGACTTGTTGTATATCTTTTTTTGTAAGCATAATTATTCTCGTTTTATTTTTTCGTCCCACGCTCTTTTTGATTCTCATCTGGGAACACTTTATTTTTGAATTCCTCTACCAGTTTGTCCACAAAATCCCGAAAGGCTGGAATAAAGGAACCGCTATGTTCTGCATAAAAATCTTGTACCTTGTCCCCATATTCTTTTTGACTCCAATTTTGCCCCTCTCTACAACTCATATAAGGCTTTTTGTCTATCATTTTTATCAACACTGACAAATACATTTCTGTGTACTCATCACACTGACTTTGCAATGACTCCAATTTTTCTAGTTTGTCTTCAACGCATAAATTAGCCAAATCATTATTGATTGTTTTCGGTATAAAAATAAAATTAAAAATAGAATTTTTGACACCTTGAATCTCTTTGGGATACTCCGCGCTCAAAGAATGATGGGTTACCTTATTGCTGTTATTTAGCAAAAAATGTTCTATACTATGCGAATCCTTCTCAGTGTAAAACTTTACCAACTCTTTGCAATTTTTGATAGAAACCTTGTCTTGTCCAAGGGTATAATAATTATAGATAGAGGCAAAACTTTTTGCCAAATATTGATTGTCTGCATTCTCGGCAGATTTGACCATATATTTTTTTAGCAACTTGCTTTCTTCAAAATCTTGTTTGAAATATCTTTTGAACTCCTCCAATGCGCTCGAATGCCACACAGATTCCTCTGCTCCCAAAATTTTTTCAAAATCCTTTATGTTTTTTCTACCCGCTTCAAACAAGAGAAATGTAGTCCCCAGCAAATATACGATATTTAGGTTTTCATATTTTGCTTTGGGTTTGGGTTTTTTGTCCAACAAAATCGTCAAAAAATATTTGAGTACAAACGCCTTGGGCACCACCGCACTGCTACGCAATAAACTGCGTAGTTGAAAATAATATATTGCAAAACAGTCATCACTTATCTTGTCTTCTTTCTCATCTACAACAAAATATTCTTTAAAAAAATCGTTTGGGGCGGAACTACACAAAATATGATTGACAAATCGCAAATACTCCGTGAGCACTCGGACACATTGACTGTTGTAATCTTTGTTAATGATTGCCTTCAACAAGTGTTCACCTTTGTGTGAATTACCGAGCTCGTTACTTTTCAATTCTTTTGCTAAACACAATTTGCTATCTATTTCTATCTTTTTATATTCTTCATTTTTGTGCAAATGAAGCGTGCACTTGATGCATTGCTCCAACATTATCGCCAGCAAATAGGGGTTCTTTTTCCTGATTGTTTCTTTTATTTTCTTTTCAAATTTATGATATTCCTCTTTGAGGGCAACCCATTGTTTCTTGGTATCCACCCTATTGTCGGATTGTTGAAAAAAATACCCCTTGTATACATCTTCGGCATCCAAGGGCAAAGCCTTGACATTGACATCAAGATAATACTCCATCGCAGAATCTTTTTTGGAGTCAGTAGAGACTATCATATTGATGCTAGAATTCCATAAATTTTTACAAAATCCCGCTTGTACTGCCATATCCTTGTCTTTAAAAAATTGTTGAATGCACTCATACAACTCTCTATACCGATCGCACTGTGCATAGTTATCCTGCTTTGTCAACTCCTTTACTGGCTCGTTTTCCTTGTCAAACCCCCAAGTAAGACACTCTTGAAAAGTTGTAAAACTCTCCACTTGCAATTCGCAAGCGTCTATTTTTTTGCTATACCTATCATTTGATTCAAAAAATTTAAACAACAGGCAAAAAGAGGTGAGCCGTTGCTGTCCATCAATGATATCATAGGTATTTTGACACTCATCAAATTGCAAAATAAGATTGCCCAAGAATTTTTCTCCACGCAAAATATCATTCATCAAACTTTCCAAATTTTGACACTCCCAGCGTATTTCTCTCTGATAGTCAGGCACTACATACCTCCTATTTTTTTGGAAAGTATGCTTTGATTTTGCATTTATTTCAAATTGCTTGTTCTCAAAAAATTCTTCTACGGTCTTGGTTGTTCCAATGATATCCATAATCTCTCCAAAATATTTCCTAAGCTATCCCCTCGCTTTTAGCATACTTTTTGACCAATGTTGCCAGGTTGTCCATTGTGTCCAAAAGGTCGTCTTTGGTGATGGCGTTGGAGAGTTCGCCAATTCCATAGTTGGCAAAGTGGAGCAAGAAGGTGAGCGGGTTGAAAGATTTGCTCTTGTCGGACTTGGTTGCATTGTGTTGATTTTGCGAGTCAAAAGCCCACTGTATGCGAGTATCCTCATCCAAATCTATGCAACTGCTGGTAAGCACCGCCGCTTGAAACATTTTGTCCAAAAAACTTTTGTTGTTGTGCAAAATGCTTCTGGGGATGGATTTGTGGTCATCTCCATATTGCTTGGTGTCTAGTGATTGGATTTGCTTGTCGCAATGAATCCCAATGGATGCTGCCAAACAAAACATCTCAAAGTGCGTTGAAAACAAGGGGTCAAGACTTTTGAGCGTCTCGTTCCAAATATCCCCTCTCAGCAATATATCTGCACTGATATACATAGTTTCTCCTTGTGCAAAAAAGCAATTGTATTGTTTTGTTATATTTTTGAAATCACTGCCACATTGGCGTGTTCGTTGCTTGTGATTTGGTACATTTGCCCCACCTTGCTTGCAGGCAACAAGTCATCAATCTTATCTTTTGAAAACACGATGATTTGTGGGGCATAGTCGGGTATAGTATCCAACACTTTTTGACGATTCTCTGCATCTAGTTTGGAAAACGGACCATCCAGTACCAAGGGATACTCTTTGATTGCATCCTCTTGCCCACACAACACATCAAAGATGCCACCAATATACGCAAACGACACAACCGCAAACTGTCCCTCACTTTTGTATTCGTCACCGTAGTTGTCAAAAACTTTCAACAAGAAATCCTCGCTCATCTCCACATTTCGTTTGGTACGCAACATTGTCTCCAATCTTTTTGCAATAGATTTTTCCATTTGTGCACTATACTCTTTCGCCAATTTTTGCAGGTCTTGTTCAAAGAACTCTTTGACCTTTGTTATCAACGCAATTTGTTTTTCTATCAAGGCGTTGGCTTGATTGCCTTTGACAGCGTTGTCAAAATCTTTTTGCAATTTGTTGGATTTTTGTTGCAAGGCCTGTATCTCTGCGGTTGTTTGCACCAACCTCTGCTGCGTGTATTTTTGGTCTGTCTCCAAGGATTGTCTGTCATCTACCAACTGCTGTATATCAGGCATGCTTTTGAGACTTTCGTCAATTTCTTGCACGCTTTTGTCCGCTTGGTCTTGTTGGTTTTTCAGTTCTGTGATGCTTTTCAAATGTCCATTGACATCCCAAGGTGTTCCGTTTTGCAATTCGTTGATTTCTTGCACAAAGGTATCATACACCACTTTGAGTGAGAGTGGTGGCAACATAGGCAAGTAGTCTTCCAGTTTTTTGCGTGCAACTTCGTCAATCGTTTGTCCACAAATGCACGCCTGGGTGGCATCCTGCAAAATCGCATTGACAAGTTCTTTGTTGAGCCCACTTGGCAAAAAGATTTTGTCCAACTTGCCAACAATGGTTTGCTTGGCTTGTCCAAACCTGCTTGCCACTATCAAAGGACTATACGACATCGTTAATTCTTTGCCAAATCGTTTTTGTGCATCGTCTATTTGTTTTTGCAAAGTTTTGGATTGGCTAGACCATTTTTGACGGTCTTCTTCGTATGCTTGTCTTGTTTTTGCACCTCCAATTTTCTCGCTCAACGATTTTAGTCGCAAAGCATTGTCATTGCTTTTTTCTTCAAGTTCTTTTTTGTAGTCAACTTTGCTTTCCAACTCACTCATTGTGTCATCTATCCACCTCGTCAAGTCCTGGGTATCGGGGTTGTCACTCTTGCCTCTTTTGAGATTGAGTGTCCCAATCACGGACTGCTTGGTAGAAACACTCCCAATATGCTCCACCGCATTTTGATACAAGTTGAGCCCAAAAATGGTGTGCAGTGCTTTTTGCAATTTTTTGGAAGAATCGTGTCCTTTTTTCATAAGGTCCGTGATCATTCGCTCTCCATCAAAAAAGAAGTATGGAGACAATCCCACGGGCAACATTTTTTCTATATAATCACTCGTACTGTCTTTGAGTTTGACCCAATCACCGTTGTTGTTTTTGTATTGCAAAAGGACATCTGGTCTCTCTTCTTGGACTCGTGTGGGAGTTCTTTTGTAAAACTGTGTCCGTTTGAGCACAAACTCTTTGCCATTGTGTTCAAAGGCAATCTCACCCCACACCTCTATTTTGTCACCCACTTGTGCATTTGTTTCCGATGCAAAGTTGTACAACTTGTCACTACTACTTTCATTAAAATCCACGGTATTGTACAATACCCAACGAAAAAGTTGATGAAGCGTTGTTTTGCCCACACCATTGTCACCGTACACAATATTGACTTTGCCATCGGTATCAAAGTCCAGACGGCCCTCCTCAGCATAGGTTCTAAAATTTTTATACGCTATGGTTCTAATCTTCACTCTGCACCACCCTTTCCAACTCTTGTGTGATTTCGTTCACAATTCTACGCTTTGTTTCCGCACTCATTGTCTCACCACTGTGCTTTTTTTCTATCTCTTTGGTCTTTTCTACCAGAGTTTCAATCATTTCAGTCTCTGTCATTTTCAATTTCCTCCAAATCATCCATCTTGTAAGCAATGTCCTCCGACGCCAAATCATAATAGACCAATTGTTCTTGCAATGTGGGCTGCAACGAATCCCAATTGCTTGCCAGTTTTGCATACTCCAAAAATCTTCTCAATTCCATTTTGGCAATCCCTGGTACTCTGGTGGAGGACATCACCATCATATCATATATCTTGGCACTTGTTTTTCCTTTATGTGTACGCAAGATTCGCCCTCGCCTTTGCACAAACTCTCTCAAATTGTCATTGCTTGACAACAGGAGTGCCGCCTCCATACAAGGTATATTGACACCCTCATCAAGACACCTAATCGCTGCCAAAGCACTCAAACTGCCTTGCTCAAATCTCTCAATAATATCTTCACGGTCACGCATCGTCTCCTTGGCAGTAAACTGTGCTGGTCTGTACCCCACACGATTCAACTGCTCTTTGACAAATTGTATGTGCTTTTGCTCTTGCCCCTGGTCATCAAACAGTGTACCATCTCCGCAATAACACACAAAATTGTGCTTGTGTTTTGCTTGCAATTGTTTGACAATCTCGGGCAACTTGTCCATCTTTTGTTGCACACCTGCAAGCACCCTCAACCTAGCCCGCCTCAGCGTTGAAAACCTTGTTTTGTCTATCAGTTTGTCACCCACAAAGCAAGATGCCATCTGCCCAGTCAAGCGGGCAAACTGTGTTTCCTCTGCCTCTGTACAATACACAAAAATTGGATGGTATTCATAGGGCACCAAAAATCCTTGTTGGAGTGCTTTTTCTATCCCAAACTCATATACCTTGCCCCCAAAACAGTCCATAAGTTGCTTGCCTGCCGTATTGTCAATACCGCTATATGGGGTGGCACTCAACCCCAATTGATAGCGGTATTTGGGCAGCACACTCTCTGCTTGACTAGCCCATCTATGTGCCTCATCCACTATCAACAATCTGGGCAAAGAGCACTTTGCAAAGGATTGTTCAAATTTGTCTGTCGCAAAAGAATCCATCGTAGAAACCACCCATATCGGCTTTGCGTCCCCCAAGTTGTGCTCAATCACTTTTTGCCTAATCTCCTTGTCCCAAAACGGGTTGTCTGAGGACACTTGTAAGACCCCAGAATCCAAGACCTTTGCAATATCCTTGGCCCATTGTGCGACAAGGTGCTTGTAGGGAGCAATGACCACCACGACTGTGCTCTCTTTTTCTAGCAATTTTTTGGTCGCATAGATGGCAGTCCAAGTCTTGCCTGTCCCCGTAGCCATCACCCAAAAACCACGATAAGCATTGTCCACCCAAGCACGAATTGCCTCTTGCTGATAGTCCCTTAGTTGTATGAGATTGTTTGACTCCCTTGTTACTCCTTGTTTTTTTGCGATGACCTTGACAATAGACGCTTGGATGGCACTCTTAAAGTCATAGGTCTCCACAAAGGGGCTCTTGCCTTGCCAAAGAGTCTCAAACTCATTGCATTCATCCAAGACCCGTTCACTCTCAGCACTCACCCAACTGCGGAACACTCTCACTTTTTCATAATTTTGGCAGTATGCATACTCACTTGCGTTGGCACTCCCCACAAAAACAATCTTGTCTCCTTGCTTGTCCTCTATGATGCCAAACTTGTCGTGATACATCCCTATGCTTTTTGTGACCAAAATCTTGATATCCAACACACCCACGGAAATCAATTGGGCCAACAACACAAGGCGGTCGCTTTCCAATGTACCCAATCGTGTCTCCAAGTCGTCTATAAACACTTGTCTTACAA